>Ga0080013_1000435_pt1 | contig 59353 bp, 68 predicted proteins | sample ETNvirenome_6_85_FD_69236 | JGI IMG/M metagenome (GOLD analysis project Ga0080013, IMG submission 69236) | Marine viral communities from the Pacific Ocean - ETNP_6_85 (SPADES assembly) (version 2) | ecosystem: Environmental > Aquatic > Marine > Oceanic | place: Pacific Ocean | collected 2013-06-19 | reverse complement strand
AATATCTAACTCTTTTAGAGAGTTAGATATATTATATATATTATATATATTATATATATTATAATTATATATATATTATAATTATATATATATTATATACTCTATAGGGATTTGGTGCTATAGGGATTTGGCTATAAAATAAAATTTGACAAACACTAAAAAAGCTTATACTCTTTTTAGACAACCTATGGAGAGCATAAAAATGACTAAACATCAAAAACCTTTTGGGGAATTCTCAATTTGGCTACAAAGAGAGAGAAATAGGAGCAAATCTTCAACATATGTTACCTGTTCCCAAATACGTTCAATCGTTAGAAATTGTCTAAACAAAGAAAAAAAATATAAAATAAATGAAAGCGATTTAAAAAAAATGAAATCACAACAAATTGATTTTTACATCTCAAATATGCCACAGAAAAATAGGAGTCCATTTAAACGATCATGGAAATTACTTGAAGAATTTATGAATGTTGAGTCAGTAGATTATATCGAAGAAAACAAAGATGTTGTAGCAATACTAAAAAAATACCGAATGAGAAATCCTGTTAACTGGAGATTTACAGGAGAAGTGATAGGTGGCAAACATCTTTTATACAATACTTCTTTTGATTTAAGGAGAGCAATTGATGAAAAGGATTTTGAAATTCTTCGTAATGGCAGAAAATTATTTATAAAACAAAAAATATGGCTTTCGAGGGTCAAATAGGAGAACACAATGGTTATAACAGAAGAAAATGAATTGATTGATATGGATATTTCTACTCTCAATCATGAAGAATTAATGGATTTGGTTCATAATGGAGAGTTAAAAGGAGGTAGATCAGATATACTTGGTTGTCATTTTTACTTTTCAAGGTTCTATGAAAATTTTAAACTTGAAACTCACAATGGTAGACTTTACAATATTCTAGCAAGCAATCTTGCTAGAAAGGAAAGAGGTTACGATAGTGTTAGTGGGAACGTAATATACTTTAATCTTGTAGAGGGTGGTGAGGAAGTAGGGTTGAATGACGACCAAAAGCAAAAATTAATTACTCTTCATAAAGAACACCGTAAAACATATCAAATAGGGAGATATGAAATAGGTGCTTTATACAAAGAAAAAGATAAAAAATCTTTTGAAATTGATAAGTATGATTTGTTAAAATTAATTAAAAATAATAAGATTTGTACTAGAGATTCTGAAACTAGAAAAATGAAAACATACACCATTGAATATCTTAATCTCACTTTAGACAACCTAGACAAAGGTTTTAGGTATGAATCAATGCCATGTGCATTAACACTTCCTATTGTATACAAGAAAACAAGTAGAAAAATTTATAATATGAGATTATTTATAAACAAAATATAATGTGTATTATATATAATTTTCTTATATACATTTAAGAGAGAACATATTGATTGTTCTCTTTTTTTTTGCACATTTATATAAAGTTTGGTAAATTAAAATAAAATTTTTATGGTAAAATTAATTTAAGAGTAAAAATATGGAAAAAGATTTAATTAAATTACTTAAAGAAGAAATGTCCTCTAGTTCAAATGAACGTAAAGAAACAAGGGAGGCTTATCTTGGTGCAATTCAAAACCAAACAAAAAAACAGGAAAAATCTACAAGAGAATTGGGCGATAGACTTGAAAAGGGTATAGGTGAGTTACGTAAAGACCTGCACCAAGTAAATAGTAATTTTACAAATAGAATTACTGTATTACTTACAATTTGCGTATTTTCTGTCCTTGCTTTGGCTGGAGTTACTGTATCGTATGAAACATTAGCAAGTATGCAAAAAATAAGTTTACAACCAAAACCTTTAAACTTCGAGCAACCAAAAGATGGAAAATAAAGTATATGATTATTTCATACCCAAAAATCCAAAAGTCACTACAATCGTAGACAATGATGGAAAGGTTATACAATACTGTATAGATAGCGATACAGAAATCATATTGCAACGTCAAAGATGGATTGCTATGTATGTCGGTACACCTTTGATAATGTATGCAACTTTTTCAAAGAAGATGAACACACCAACAAGAGCATTACTTGGTGTTATGGGTGTTGCTTGTTTTCTTACTCACAAAAAAGCATATAATACAATTATTAAAAATTCATAAATAATTTAAAACAAAAAAGGAGATAGATATGGCTGGATTCTCAACAGTAGGAAATTCAAAGGTAATTAATTTTGAACAAAATATAGATGAGGCAGGTACTTATAGCATTCTTGCAAGTGATGTTTTCCCACCCGGATTTCGAGTAATAAGTATTTTGATTACTACAACTGTGGCAGTTGGTGGATCAACAATCAATGTCTTAAAAGACGCAATGTCAATCCTACATGGAGGGGTAAATGACGCACCAGCAACGGATGGTGGAGAGGTTTTGCCTTTAATTGATGCTACTACAACATTGGAATTTCAATCATCAGATAATTTGGTAATTACTGTGGCTGGAGTTACTCGATCACGTTTATGTATTTTATGTTGTGAACTTTATGAAAGACAACTTACTGTTTCTTAAATTAATTACTAGGAAATTAAAATGAAAATATATTTAGCAAAGAACAGAGAAACTTTAACTGGTGATGAATTAAAAAAAACAATTAAACGATTAAAGAAAATCGATCCTAAATTAGGATTGTATGGACTAGATGATGGTTTGGACTATATGTTGCAATTTGCGACAAAGATCACTATTTATAAAGTGCCAACAAAACAAGATATATTGGATAGAATGTTCCATAAAAGTGAACGTAACGATCCCGAAATTAAAGAGGAGGCACAAGAAATATTTGAGGCTTTAAAAATAGATAAATCTCCTTTTGTTATTATTGAATATAAAAAAAATCAGAACAATCCAACCGAAGATCAACATTTAAAAGAGCGAATGGATAGTTTTTATGGTGTTGATGATGGTTCGGGTGGTTCATCACCAATTGGTATTTCTGTTAGTTTTGCTGATGTAAACTCACAAAATAATTTAAAAACTATCTATCAATTTGAAGATTATCGTTATCATAGTGATATTGATTACTTTGGAAAAAAGGTTATGAAAGACGAGTTAATAGATGTAGTTGATGGATTTGATGAATACTAATGAAATTACCAATCTTCATTCCAAATTCACGTTTAATACGTCTTATTCGTAAATTACCAATACCAATCAACCCTATGGCTATTTCGTTGATTTTTTGGGTAATTTCCTCAGATGAATTAGATGAAATAGCGAAGAACCATGAAACTATTCATTTTCGTCAGTGGATAGAATGTGGTATTTTATTTTTTGGAATTCTGTATATTTATTTCTTCTTCTATAATTTATTATTTAAACGAATGACACCCAAAGAGAGTTACTACAATATACCTTTTGAACGTGAGGCTTATGCGAACCAAGATAATTTAAATTACTTGGAAGAAAGACCGAAATTTAATTGGAGAAATTATTATGCGTAAACAGATCAATCCCCCAAGAAAACGGAACGGTACGGGTAAAAAAAACATTAAGGTTTCAGATATTAATCAGTACACAGGTCAGACCATGAAATGGACTGAAACCATGTATCCAACTATTGCAACAGGACAATTCATTCATTGGTCAGATGAGCCTCTTGATGTTTTTGCACCTAAAGAAACTTGTTTTTGGAAGCACAAAAAGGAGGATGAAATTTATGGCTCGGGTCATCTATATTTAATTACAGTAAAAAACAGACAAGGATTAGAAAGTCCGTATGATGATGAAGTTAGGTTTTGTTTGAAACCCGAAGATAAATTACAGTATCTTGGAGAGTATGAGTTAAAGCCAACAGGTAGGAACATAAAATGGAGAGGAGGGTGGCAACCCGAATATAGGAGTGTGCAAAAGAACCCAAGAAGAAGACGAAACAGTGGCTTACCTCCTAAATTGATTGGATACCATTGTGGGAAACGAAAAGCGAACGATGCGTGGAATTCGGTCAAATTCATAGGTAGGGGTGAAAACTATTTAGGAGGCAGGTCTATGCCTCCCAATGGTTGGGGCATTTACTTCGCTACTGCCCGAAGCGATGGTTATGATGATATGACCAACCAAGAATACTATGATAAGTTCTACAGTTGGAGAAAAACGAACGAAGAGAAAAAGAGTGCTTCTTACTGCAACTATTCCCTGTTTCCCTATCTTTCAATAGCAGAGATTGATACGAAAGGGCTGATGGGTAGTCAGGTAGATGGCTGGTTTCCCAGCCCAGCGATCCGTAAAAAGTATAGGGCTTTGGTGAGTAAGCACCTGACTGAACGTGAACAGAACTACAACTCTTTGGAGAAGTTGTTCAAGAAATTGGGAATTGCAGAAACGCACCGAGCCTTGAAAAAGATTGGAATTACAGGGAAGATCAGTGGAGCAGGGTATAGCTTTGAAATTGCTGTATTCGATCCCTCTATCATTACCGACATTTCTGTTGAGCCTATGTTCACTCAGGAGTGGGAGAAGGCTGAACGTGAGAGGATGGAAGTATCGGCACAGGACAACAGGAGAAATAAGAAACGGCAAAAACGGCAGTTTCGCCAAGAGATCACAGAAGCCCTCAGAGGTAATGGAGATCCGTGGGAAATTTATAGTGAGTATGAGTTTGATTGGCAGATTGAGGGATGGGATGATTTGGTAGAATGGGGGAAGCAATACGTTGAAAATTGGACAAGTCCTGATGGTATCAAAATGCTGAAAGAACTTTCTCAATATAGAAACCCAAGGCAATCTGATGTTACCAAGGGGATAGAAACCCAAGGACACCTGTCTTTCGTGGACAACGTAAAAACCCCGAAGTAACAGGTACGGCGAACCAAGATAATTTAAATTACCTAAAAGAAAGACCGAAATTTAATTGGAGAAATTATTATGCCTAATTACAATTACAAAAATGACAAATGTGGTCAAATACAATATCTTGTTTCAAAAAAACAAGCATATGAAAATCAACATATAGGTAATTTGGGTTTTTTCGGAAAAGAACGTGGAGATAACGAAAAAGTATTTCGTAGAATTGGTGGTGCTGGAAGTACCATAGTCAGTTATCTTGTATTAAATCAAAATAAAAACTTTAAGAAATTAAATTATTTTCAAAAGATATTAATTTGGTCTGCCGTATTTACGATTGGAAAAGAAGGTTTTGGAATAATTGGAAAACAACTAGACTATGATAAATAAAGAACGAAAAGAAATTTATGTTAAACAACAAGTGATCAAAATAATCGGTAACACTACTGATGATGTGAGTGATCTATTAAATAAAATAGATGATTGTTTCCAACATAAACAGTATCACATGATATTACATCATCTTGAAAACATGAAAAAAACAATAGAGCGACATTCTTTTGCTATAAACTGGATTTGTTTTAATAATTCAGATCACATGTCTACTAAGACAGTAGAGACATATAAAAATGGTAATGAATTGTTAGTAGATAAATTTAAACTTGTATATGACAATATATATAAAGATGTAATTTCAAACTACACAATGGATAATAACGATTTTCACTAAAAAATCGTTATATAGGTAATTTAAAAACAAATAGTAAGTTTTTTAAAATTTCTTCTTGACAAACTGTCAGATATAGTGATATAAAACAATTACATTTAAAACAAAATGTATTTACAACCTATCATGGAGAACATTATGTCTACAGACGTAAAAACCAAACCAAAGCGATCAAAAAACCCTCTTCCATTCGCTCTTAAACCAAAAATTTGGTTTAATACCAACTTTGGAAAAAAAATGTGTGTCGGAGATTTCATCAAAGGATATAAAGAAATCCAATCACAAAGAGATCGATTTACAACAACATATTCTTTTGAGAATACAAAATTAGAAATCTTAGATGGTCAATGCACTATGCGTTTTAAAGATGGTAATAGTTGGTCAGATAATTTCTATTTTACCAATTTTGCATGGTCAAAATTGGGAATGTTTTTTCCACGGTATTTCTGTGGATTTGTAAGAGACTCTATAACAAAACTAAATAACCCCGATACGCTTATAGAAGAACTTTATTGGAATATCTGTGAGGATAGAAATTTCCGAGACGACAAGATAGTTTTTCGATTGGAAAATAACGTTGATGGAAAAAACATCATACGTTCTGTTGTTTCAAAATCATTTACAGAGTTAGATGATGATATTCTTCTGAAAAAGATGGAAGAAGATGTACTTCTCCAAGATAAATATATCCTAAAAGCCCGAATTTCTGACACTTATTCCAATATAAGAATTGGAAACACAACCCCAAAGAATTTTGAACTGCGAAAACCAATCGGAATGGTCGAATTTTCCAATGCTGATAGTGGTGGAAAGAGTTTAAAAGCAAGAAGTGGTATGTTTACTGGACACTGCCTTAACGGTGCGTGTGACATAAAAGGTAGTGGAATAAAGAAATGGTATCATACAGGTGACAAAGACCGTATGACCGATAACATATGTGAAGTTTATAACTTTCTTATGTCCAATACAGGTAGAATGATTTCAAATTACAAAAAAGCACAACAAATACCTATCACTATATCAGACAATTTCCTTATCTTTCAAGGTCGTGGAAAAAACAGAAAAGTAATTACCAGTGATAAAATTGGATTTGGTAATAGTGATTTGGCTTGTAAAAGTTTTATCGAACAATCAACACCAAACTCAGTAAAACCCAAAGGCAAGAATATCAAAAGCCTTGTGAATAGTATCACGACTTGGAAATCATCTAAAATGATAACAGAAGAACCTACATTGGCTCGTTGCATTGACGCATTGACTCTACATGCTCAAGAGTATACAATGGAAGAATGTGTAGACTTAGAGGACTATGCTACATTGTTACTAAACAACAACGTGCATAGAAAAGAGATTGTGATTGATCCGACACCAAATTTGGTCGTATTGTAAAATTAATAAAAATTACATCTATATTAAAGACAACCACACAAAGGTTGTCTTTATTTATTTTTACTTACAAAATAATATGTTAATCCAAACAATAAAGCAACACCACCATATACTAAATAAGTTTTTCCAACGTCACGATACCCTTCTTGTATTGCTTGCTTTTCTAATACTTTTTTTAATTCTCTTTTCTTTTGTATTTGTCTTGTGAGAAAATCTTTAATTAATGGATATTGTTTTCGTTTCTTTTTTAAATAATCAATATCTGCTTGTAATTGACTTGCTGACTTTCCCTTGTTGGAAAAGTATCCCCCTAATATGTTTGAATATAAAGCATATTTATCTGCGTCATCTTGTGTCATAGATGGTTCTTCTTGAACTACATAAACGATTTCTTGTTCACCTAACATTTTTTTTCCTACTATAATAAGGTTGTTTTACAAAGTATTGACTTCCTTTGTATCCCATATATGCCGATAATATATCTGCAATTGCGTTGTATTTTATTTCCTTTCTCCAATTTGCTTTTTTTCTCAACCCTAATTGTACAATCAAATCATCTTCGATCAACTCATATAGAGTAGCCAAAAACAAGCATTGTTGTACAGATAAACCAAACTGGTGTGATAATACCCCAAAACCAACATGGGCTACTGTATAAACGTCTAGTGTGCTTTTATCACTATCATCTTTGCCAATGAGTTTTGTTTTAAATAACATTACTTATCCTATAATAATTTCATGATGTCTTTTCTAAAATAATATCCCAAACCACCTAATAATAAAATACCACCTATGTAATATAAAGAAGTATAGTTTCGACCTGTTTTGGCTAGAGGTGTAGTACTTCCACTAGGTTGAAAAGATGTACAATATTGGGTATCATTGGGATTTTCATATTTACAATAGAAATCCAATGCGTCACCATTTGCAATTGCTTTTTTGGTTTTACTTGCACCCAAATCACTAGCATAATTACTTAATGATTTATAAACTCTTGCCTTACCCTCTACGTCACCAACATCTGTCATGTTTGAAATTTGATTTATGCGTTGATTATCTTGTTGACTTGTTTCGGAAAAAACAGATTCCTTTACAAGAGAAACATAAGTTTTTAATCGATCTTTTTTATTATTTGATCGATATGTACGAACTGCTGAAATGCTAGAACTCACATATTCATCATTTGCTGATCCATAAATACCGATTGGATTGTTTAAGTATGAAATCATTTTTTATGTCCTATGTTTATAAATTTAAAAAAAAGATATGCAAATCCCATATAAAATAATGGTTTATATGGTTGCAAAGTTAGAGGTAGTATAACAAATTTTGGGATTTTATTATAAATTAAATTAGCCATTTCTTTATATTTATTGTTTGTGAAATGTACATTGTCAGATTGGTGTCCATTCTTACTTGTATCTCGTAGATTTATATACTCCATTCCTAATACAGGAGATTTGTTTTTTAAGTACAAATGTGTCCATCTATGTCTATCTTCTACTTCTTGATCAAAAGAATAAAAAGGAGAAACCCAAAGGATTTTCTTTGCACCACTTTTCTTTGCTATATCAATTCCTTTTTTAATTTTCTTTTTATATGACTTTGTATCTAAGTCTCTATTGTTCCCACCAAGACTAAAAAGAACAATATCGGGATCTGAATTGGTCATTTCTAATTCCAATCCATTTTCAATATGTTTTTCAAGAGTCCAACCAGCCTTTGGTTTGGATAAAACCACTTCGTGACCCTCATTTTCTAACAATTTCTGTAAGTTAGGAAATATCACTTGTGCATGACTATCCCCTATCAATGCAAATTTCATTATTTTGCCAAAAATCTTTGGTACAATAGATAGCCAAAAGCAAGTGTTCCAATCGAGTATGCTGTTTTACCAGCCATAGGCTTTTTCATTTTACCAAATACAACCAATGGAACTATAGGCAATAACCCACCATACAATGCTTGTAGTTGCGATTGACCAAGTGACTTTGCTTTGAGCATGTTGTTTATAGTATTACCACTCAATGCACCAAAAATAGCACCATAACCATCAGAACCTATTTTCTTTGTAATTTCTTTTTCATAATGATACCCAAGTACTGCACCACCAAGAATTAAACTACCACTTATAGCACCCTCTTTAAACTTATCATTTGTGACTACAGGGAGAACATTCTCAGATATTTGACCTACATTTCCAAGTATTTTTTGATAGGGAATATTGCTTAAATAAGGTGACACACCAGCCCTATATGAATAATTCAACATCTGCTTATTACTCTCAACCTGTGGCAAATTTATTTTTTCGTTTTGCAAACTAGGTTGGGTAGTCGGAGGTTGTATATTTCCACTTGTGTTTACTTTTGGAAATTGCAAATAACTAGGCTCATTATCGTCACTTTGTGGAGAATTCCCTAGATAACTTGGTGGATCATCATAGTTAAACATTTTTTATCCCTTTTTGTTTTTAATTAAATAGAATGACAATCCCAATAATAACATTATTCTTACTGGATATGTCGTAATTGTATTTGTTATAGGTGTTAAAAGTTTTGGCATACCTCCACTTATAAACAATTCTAATTCTTTTTTTCGTCTTTTAATCAATCCTTGTAGTACATTACCTTTGCTTGTATTTGGGTATTGACCAAGTATTTCTCCAGCACCCATATAGTCTTTTAAATTAATTTTATCTATAACTTTTCTTCTCCAAGAAGAATTATTACCTACATTAAAAGAGTAAGAAACAAGAGCGTCATACATTTGTTGCGTTACAGGTACTTTTAATTCATCATTCAATGGTTTTGTAAATCTTTTTATATCATCTTTTAGTAATTGATCTACTTGTAATGGAGTTAGACTCTTTCCTCCTTTAAAGTAATTCGAATATTTATTTCGTTCATTGTCTTTAATTAAATGACCAACACCGATTGTGGGAAATCCTGTAACTTCATCATAGGAGGATACTATTTTTCCTGTCCAATCATCATAGACTTGGGTTCTTACACCCTCGCTTTTTACTAATTCTTCTCTTCCTTTTTTGCTGATTTTCATAATTAGTTTCTCATATTAATTAATTTGTATTTATGAAATGCCTCGTCTAAGGCATTTCGTAATAATCTTTTATATAATTCATTTTTATTTAATTTAAAATAATTCCATGCTTGTTCTTTTGTTACCCATTTAGTAGACCATGTTTCCTCTTCTTTTGTCTCAAAACCTTTCCATGCCTGTTGGTTTCCAATTTTTTCAAGTAGATAGAATTTTAATACCTTATTTTTATATGTATAATCATCAATATACTGTATTACAGTGGTGTCATATCCTGTTTCTTCTTTTACTTCTCTAATTACTGTTTCTTCTTCATGTTCACCAATTTCGGGTGTGCCACCATAGAAATCCCAATGTACGTTGTCATAATGATTTGATGGTTCACGAATTAATACTTTGTTTTTATTTATTATAATTCCCCGAATTGAATGTTGTATTTCAGAAAACATAAAAGGCTTTGTTCGTGTCTTTCTCATGCTTGAAATACTGGTTTTTGATCCAACATCACGAAACATAAACCTATCTTTATTGTATTGCATTTCATTTTTATTTCTACTTCTTATCCTATCTGACGAAGCATTTGATTGTAATTGAGTAAAAGAGTTTATATTCTTTTGTTCTTGTTGGTTCGTATTAAAATTTGGACGTGTGTTTATAATAGGCTCTTCTGTTGGTTTGTATATTGGCTTTCTGTATAGATATTCCTGTGGTTTATCGTCAAAAGAAAGATCATGCATTTCTTCACTACTACTTTCTTCACTACTTTCTTCACTACTTTCCTCACTACTTTCTTCTGTATCCTCTTCATCAAAATTGTCTCTAGGATTTGTAAAAAAATCATTAAAAAAATTTTCACTGTCCTCTTCGGCTTGAACAACTTTTGCAATACTTGGGTGTCTATCGGCTTTTAAATTGAACCTATCAGCAATTTCATGTGCCTCTTTCTCAGTATCATATTCGCCAAGATACCCCTCTTCTATACCAGTTTTCTTTGAAATAGTAACTACTTTATACATTTAATCCCCTATTTATCTCCAAATCAATTATAATATATCTAATGATATTAATTCTTATTAAAATTTTAATTTGTTTTTTACTAACTATTTTTTAAATTATAAATTAATTATATGATATAACAACTTCAATAAGTTATTTGTTAAACTATATTTATTATTCACAAAAAGAGGACTATAAAATGGAATATATTCAAAAAGTAGATTGGTTTTCCCCCGAATTAGACCATTCGCCTAATGTAAAAGGCTTTCATTCGCCTAATGAGGACTATTGGCGACCAAGTACACCAGCATATAGCAATCCTATTCGTAAAGGTGCTATGTATTCGGGTGTACATAAAGATGTACATGGGTTATCGGGTGCTGAATTATCTGCATTACATGATATGGGTGCAATAGCCGACATGAATGGTCTTAATGGGTTTTCTGCTTCTGTTATTCCACAAAATTTGTCTGCTATGGGTCTACCTAGTTATCTGCTTATCGGTGGACTTGCAAGTGTTCTAGCCAGTTATACAGTTCTTGCAAAAAAGAAAGGTAAAAAAGCAAAAATGTACAAAAATGTAGCCATGTATGGTGGTGGACTTTCTGCTCTATATGGATTGGTTATGTCTGCACAAAATGGAGAATAAGGAGATTAACTTCTTATTTCACCATTGATACTTCCCCCACAATGTATGTTTGCTGATCTACGTTTTCTGCGTACCTTAACAAGCATACATTGTCCGTTTTTGCTTTCCTTAACATCATACCATACATCATCTTCTTGGGAATTTGACTCTTTAATCCAACAGTATGCAAAATGCTCTCTTCTTGTATGAGGACACTTTGTTGATCCTGTTCCTTTTCCTTTTGGTGTTTCATCTGTGTTGATGATCTTCGTTTTTTCGATTTCTATTTCCCCTACATCAGTATTGTAAGATAAAACACGTTGTGTTTCCTTTATATATGCCTTTCTTTTGCTCTTTTTTGATACCCTAACCCTCTTAGTAGTTGTTTTCTCTGTCGTTATCACACAGCGATTTTCCCAAGCAAATCCAAAGCCATTTAACATATCTAATATTTCTATCATCATATTTTTCACACCTGTATTATCAGATGTGCCTATCGCATTAATTTTATAACACTTATTCAGAAATATATCATTACTCATATAGGCAACATGAAATTCCTTTCTATTGTTAATTCTGTACTGTACTATGACTTTTTTTGAATTGATTGTTCCATTTAAATTTATCATTTTTTTAAAATAAGAGTCCTCTCCACTATATGACTCTATTACTTCTCCAGTGATTGTCCTCAATGCCTTTCCAAAACAAAAGTGTACGATAGCCTTTTCGGTAGGAAGTCCACACTTTTTTATTGCTTTGAGTATATAAGTATTGCCAATACCTCCAAAACTTGAAGTAATCGCTTTATGGATACACATATTTTTCAATGGTGTTGCCAAACTATCTTTGTGACGTAGAATGTTGCCAATTTGTGAACAGAACTCTTTTATCATGTAAAATGAAACAATTCTATCCATATCCTCCTTATTTTCTTTTGCTAAGGCAAATTGCTCCCAAGCACGATCATCAATAGTTTCCACTACCTGACCTATTTTATTATCAGCCCACCCATACAATTCCATAATACTGAAATCCAATATGCTGACACTTATTTCATCTGTTTCTTTTATAAAAGAAGAAAGGAAAGAGTATATACTTGTAATTACACCACTTTCATACATATGAAAGTATAATGCAAGTCTTTCTTGTGCTATTTGCTCCAACCAAGGCTTGGTATATGCACTTTGTAGATATATCTTTTCGAGATATACGGAATTTTGTTTTTGATGCATTTTTTTCATTAAGTTTTTTAATGATTGTCCACCCCTAAGTACATTTATCTCAGAAAGTATATCAAAATATGTTAGTTTATACCGAAAAAACTGATTTATTTCTAACACCATCGTATTAAATGGCATACCTAGATGAATATCATCAGTTATTTCCGTAATTTCTTTTCCTCGTATAACAAAGTCATTTATACTGTTTCTGTCAACAGTATAAATGATGGGGTTTTCGAGTATATCACTTATCATATTCGTTAAAGCAAGTCCTTTGATTGCCCCTTTATCCCTATATTGTATTAAACATTGAATATCTTTGGGGGTTAATGGCATGTGGTTTCTCCTTTTTGATGTTCCTTTATCTTATACTACTATATCAGACCACAGACAAGTTTTCAATAAAATAATTTAAAAAAAAATAAAGGAACATCACAAGTGTTCCTTTAAATTTAGATATAGACTTACTTATATTAAAATTCATAATCGGGTCTATAGTTTTTTAATCCTCTTTGACAATCCAGTAGGCTTGAAATGAATAATGTTATCCATATCCCTTTATCATCAAACTGTAACGCATAAAGGTTCTCAGTAAAATCTTGAGGAATAATACGATAACGACCAAATTTATATGCTTTTCTTTTCATTTTTCTTCTCCTTGAGATAGTGCTTGTTTTATAAAATTTAAACAATCGTCTTTTTCAAAATAATACAATATATAATCGCCTGTATATCTACATTGGTAAAGAAATCCACCTGTGTCGGTTTCAAAACCTACAGAACATTCGTAATGTGGTGGAAATTCCTTTATCTGTCCAAATGCTGACTTAATTTTGTCGTTCACAAAGAGAGATTGAACAAATTTATATGCTAACAATAATATATCGTTACCATATTCTTCACAAAGCATTTCCATAATACCTTGAAATTTATAGGCTTTCATATTTTCTCCTTTTTGATAGAATGTACTCATATCTTATAGGACTATATATGACTTTGCAAACTTATTTTAAATTATTCTCCACTTTCTTTTTTCTCTTTCTTAGATCCTTTTCCCACATATTCGTAGTTTTCGACATAATCAGCAAGTTTTTCATAGTGATCTTGTTGTTTCTTTATTGTTAACTCTTGTAAAGTGTGTAAAAAAACACAAATCGTGTGATCAACACTGCTAAAATCGACACTCGCCTCCATTTTTATTTTCATATCAATATTATTTTCAATGTTTTCGATCATAAAGTCTTTACACATAAGTGTCTCATGGAGTTTGTCTACAACAAGATCACTAGACCAATTCAATCGTGACTTACATGCATAACGGAAGTGCATACGTTGACAATATAGATCGTCTACTTCTTCGTCACTCCCACTGATCATATCGTACCACCTAGATAACACTCTACCAATATGGTTACGCATATTGTTATGAGTCTCACAACATAATTCTTCTTTCTCTTTTTTTTCTTCATCACTAACAATTTTTAATCGCATTTTCTTTCTTCCTTTGTTTTTTCATAACCTGTATACTCATTGACAATTTCTCTTATCAATGTAGATACATTTATTTTGTTCATTTTTGCAACACCTTTCCAGTAATCAAATTCTGGTGGACTCACACTTATGGAATAGGATTGTCGAACATGTAAATTACTCACGCTCGCTTTTTTCTTTGGTATTTTGATTTTTTTCTTTGGTATTTTGATTTTTTTTGACGCATCTGAAACTATTTCTTTTTTGTCTACTATTTCTTTTTTTCCATTGTTTACATTTTCTTTTTTTCCATTGTTTACATTTTCTTTTTCTTCATCAAAATTGTCAACATTATTTGTGTCCGATAATCTTTCAAAATTGCCAAAAGAAAACCCACTTCTAAATTTGGTATATTTATTGGTATTTCGCTTGTTTTTATTCATATTTGCACCATTAAAATTGTCAAGGAATTATTCATTGACAATATAGCATAAATTGTCAAGGAATTTAATAAATACTAAATAATCACTTGACTAATTTTTTCAAGTGAATAATAATAACAATGTCGAAAGACAAACCCTTTTTGAGAATGACAAATAAACTTTGCAAGGTGTGTTCTGCACCTTGCATATTTATAATTAAATTTAATTGAGAAAATATATGCCTGATCCTAAAGAAAAAAACGAAAACATGTTCGATCTTACATTTGAAGATGAATTAGAGTCAGAAGATGAAAATGAAAATGACATGTATTCAAGTAAGTCGTCAAGTTATTTGCTACCCGATCCCAAAAAAATAGGTGGTAAAGGATACGAAACAAGTATTCATGGTTCTTTTGCAAAACATGTAGGAGGATACTCAACATCACCACGTTTATTTGCACAAGCAAGTACATTTCCCGAATGTAATCAACTTAGGACGTGGAAAATTGAAAATGGAATACCTGTTGGGCTAGGTGTGATCGATAGTAATGCTACGGAAGAGGACTTTGTAAAACAATTTCCAAGTGCTATGCCACAAATCGGAGATGGTAAATGCACTTTTAAATTAAGACCATTAAATATAGATGGAAACGAAATGGGTCAAGAATTAACTTTGGTTATTTCAGAACATCATAATGCCGTACAAAGATTAAGAAAAAATGGAAAGATAGAAGAAAAATCCAATCCACACACAATTAATTCTTTTGGAGGATTACCAAGTAGCATAATTGATATGCTGAAATCACAATTAGAAAACTCTCATAAAGCATTAGATTCAGAACGTGCAAGAACACAAGAATTAATGCACCAAATGGCACAAGAACGTATTGATCTTGCTAGTAATACGGCACATGGTATACAAAACATATCTGAACGTATGCTACAAGCAGATAAAGAACGTCAAGAGGCTATTTTTCGTAGTGAGCAAGAAAGAAATAACCATAGTCAAGAGGCTATGAAAAATCTTTTTACTTCTTCGATTGAGTCTGAAAAGGTAAAAAGAGAACGTGAGCAACAAGAATACCTAGCAAGAATGAATAGACAACGTGAAGAAAGCGAACGTGATCGGGAAAAAACAATGACACATTATCAATTTATGTTGGAACAAGAAAGGTCAAGACGTGATCGAGAACAACAAGAATTCAGAGAAAGAATGGAAGTACAACGTCAAGAATCTGATCAAAGACGAGTTATGGAACGTGATGAACAAGAAAGAAAGGAAAGAGAAAGACTTCGTGAAATAGAGAAAAGAGAAAAAGAATTAGATTTAAAATACCAACGTGAACAGGCTGAATTACAACGTCAAGAAGATAGAATAAGAAGAGAATATGAAGAAAGAAAACACAAACAAGAGATAGAATTAAAACAACGTGAAATTGAAATGCAACGACAACATGATTTGCGTGTAAAAGAAATGGAAATTGCAAGCCAAAGAGATAGAGAACATGCCGAAAGAATGATGAAATTACAAGCAATTCAAAACCAAAAAGAAGAAACTCAATCTCTTAAAGGTATGTTAAAAGAGGGAATGGATACAATGAGAGAATTTGGTATCGAGCCAACAGAATTTATTGAAAATATATTTAATAAAAACGCTGGGTCTGATGATAATTCAATGCTTACAAACTTAGCAAAATTAGCCAGTGTAGGAGCAGAGGCATACAAAGCCCAAATGCAAACACAAAATAATTTAATACAAGCACAAATGTCACAACAAGAGCAACAACAAGAGCAACAACAAGCCTATATGCAACAACAAGCCTATATGCAACAACAACGTACTTTAGGATCACCACAAGAACAATCTGAACAAATCAATGTACCTAATTTTAATTTGCAACAACAAATGAAACAATCACCACAACAAATTCAAAAACCAACAATAGATTTACCTTTATTGGGTCAAAAATCAGCAAGACAATCGTTACAACAACTTGTACAAGACTTAAAAACTGTAGGTGATGAAGAATATGAAGATTTAATTACAATTGCTATTACAAATGAACCTATGATCTATCATTATTGTAACCAAGCAACTGTAAATTATGCACTTATGGAGGCTGGAGCAGATCAAAATATGATGGTGAAAGTAAAAGAAAAACTACGAAATAACCCTCTTGTGCCAAGTAATTTAAACTATGGAGGAGAGTAAATGATACAATTTGAATTAAAAGATGGAAAAAAAATTAATATCTTAGGAAATTTTAAAGTAGAATTTGATAATTATGGTGATCTCACACTTATAGGAGGAAGCCTAAAACGTAAATCTTCTTCTGAATTACTTGATCAAATGGGAGAAAAATTAAGTGGTAACTTTTACAAAGAAAATATAGCAATTTCGCAAGAAAAATCCGAGCCTATTTCCTATGAAGATATACAAAAGAAAAAAGAATATCAAAATTTAATGAGAAATAAATTCCAAGAGTTTATAACTGTATGGGTTACAAATTTTGACATACAAGGTAAAGACCAGCCCGATAGAGTAAAGCTTTTACAAGATACAATGCCATTTGATGGAAAAAAAATAATGGATTTTGTAGATCAAAGTCAAGGCTTAACCCATGCAGTAATGAAAACCGTTAATCTAGCCGACTTTGAAAATGAACAAGAACACAGAACATTTTGTAGATTAGTTGCAGAGAATATAACACAGGTGAGCAGTATTATCTGTCCTCCTTTGGCAACAAAATTAGAATACCCTTTTAAAAAAACAATATAATTATAGGAGAATGATTATGGAAAATGAATACATGTGCAATTTGAGTGGAATTAGACCTAAAGATGAAGATTTGGGTGATTATGATGAAGAATTAGGTGATTTACCAATTGGTTGGAAAGAAATTACGATAAAAGAGAGAAATCTCAATGCCGAATGGTTAGTAATCCAACAAATAAAAGAACAGGCATTTGCTGAGTCTCTTAATACCATAGAAAAAGACCAACAAACTGATGATTTGAAACTTTTTTTACGAGTACAGATAGCAAGTCAATACGCAAGCCTAGAGTCAATCACACAAAAATATATTTATGATGTCAAAACAGCCTATATATCTCCGATTGAAACTGATGATCAATTAAAATCGACATATAATGAGTTACTAACTACATTGGATCTAGTAGAAGAAGAAAAATAAAAATTCTTTTAAAATAAATATATTTGAGGTTTATTACTTATAGACTACCTTTTCAAGAGGTAGTCTATTATTTTTTTTACTTTTTTTTATTAAATATCTAAAAAAAAATCGTACTTCGTTCCTCTTTATATATTACACCCCACAAAGGAGAAAAAATGTACGCAAAAACTATAAATTTTCAGAAACCTATGACAAATAGTCGCATATATCGACCTGTATATCCGTTTTTCTTTGCATTTGACATGGAAAATAGAGAGAGAAACATAAAAAAATCTAAAAACAAATTCGTTATATCCGTACCAAACTTAGGTGAAGAGGAATTTACAGTGTACTGGGATAGTAGTTACTATTTTGAAAAAACATTTCGTGATTATGAGTTTACCGATAGTGTGGATAGACCCAATAGTACAGAATATGAAAGACGTGTTTATGGTCATTTTCTTCGTGAATTGATTGATATAGATGATATGAAAGAATGGGAAGTAGAGGATAGACAGTGGTTTTGTGATTTGATTGAGATATTGAATAGAACCATGTTTTTTACCTGTCATCTTGAATAAAAATAAGTACAACAGAAATCCGAATACCACCTTTTTTATACTGTGGTATTTCTTTTTGTATGAATTTATTTTTAAATAACTTGTCTGTAGTCTTATATAGTGCTATAAGATACTTACACCTATCAATTAACTAACCAAAGGAGAAGATATGAGTGTATTTAATGTGAAAGATATAGTTATTCACAATGGTAAAGTGGGTATCATAACAAGAGTGTATGAAGATTATAAGGAAGTTGAAGTAAAATTATATCGTGGTATAAGAATACTACTTCCTTTTGATTGTGTGACAGTAGTCGATAAAAAAAATGGAGTATTAGACAACGATTGTGATCGTTTTCTTTACACTAAAAATTCTATTGGTCAAAGATATAAAGTCCAAATACGAAAAACTTCTGTCTGTATTACAGATGCCGATTGGTCGATCATGATGCAGGACAGACCATACCGTACTTATCCAAAAGTTGGCGAATGTATGACAGTAACTCAACAAAAGGGGTTAACCTACACAATTACCCCACAAGATATTGTTTTTCTAAAAATGGTAGAAGAATTTGAGGGATATTGGTTTAATGAAGAAAAACTAGCAGATTGTGAAGAAGTTTGTAACTGGATTGATTGTATCGAAAACTTTATAGATGTTGAGATAGTATGGAAAAGGTATGTAGGGGTATTGATATTTAGCACGAATGTTGGTGGTGCAGATCCTTTGAGCGACAGAAGATATTGGGGTACAGTACCACAAGATAAAGTAGATTCATTTATAAGCCAAATATCAAAAGAACAGAACATACCAAAAAAAGAGTTTATCCCAATTGAGACAAACCATACCAAAAAAGAGTTTATCCCAATTGACCATTCACTCGAAAAATTAGCAGAAGATGAAGTAGAATATTTGAGAGAGGAATACTATCAAATATGCTCAGAAATGAGACAAAATTTTTGGAGAGAATGAGAGATACTATAATAAAGAGAGTCCTATGACTCTCTTTATGTATTTAATGACTTGAAAATAGTCAAATTTGACGATATAACAATAAAAACCTATAAACACCCATCAAAGGAGAAACCAATGCGTAGAAGGATAAAAAAACTAGCATATTTACAATACGAAAAGCACACTGATCCACAAATTCCTATACCTAGTGTAATATGGAGAAAGCCCATAGTTGATAACAGAATGTACATAGTACAGAGGGAAGAAACAAACTTCATTGATGTACCCCATGCATTTATGATAGAATGGTCTGAAACATCAGATATTGAGCATGGAATAGAGCCAACGACATATAGTGTATATGTTTTAAACGAAACCAAAGCCAAAGAGATAATGTTCGATCTGAGTTTTGGACTAAGAAACAGTGAGTCATGGTCAATACATGTGCCACACTGTAAGAACAGAAAGGTTACACTAGTCTGTATCGAATTAGTGGATATAGATACAGAATTAAACACGAATTCATTATATTGTGAGTATCTTGAATGGAAAGCCAAAGATTGGTTTGAAGCAACTTTGAAAGAAAACAATGAGAATTGTAATGAGTAATTTTTAATTAATAAATAAATTTAAATTTTAACCGACCCGAAAAGTCGGTTTTTTTTATTTTTAAATTATGTTATAGTACAATGAATTAAAAAAGAGATTAAAAATGGGTAAATTTGGAAATATAAGATCAAATCGTATATCCTTGCATGGTGCAAGCCACCATGACGTACCAAAGGTGGAACATTTGCCTTTATGGTCTATGCACAACACACACGATAGAATGAAAGCCTTGCGACAAATTGTTGAGGCTGGTGGTAGAGATCCTAGATTGGCAACATTGTGCGTAAACATCTTCCGACAAAAAGGAATACAACCAAGAGATTATAAAGGTCAAGCAAATGCGTTGCTTAAATGGGTGCAACACAACATATATTACATCAATGAACCACAAGAGAGACTCCAAGACCCGGCTTACAGTTTAAAGGTGGGTTATGGCGATTGTGATGATATGGTTATTCTTCTTTGTGCTATGGCAGAAAGTGTAAAATTAGAATGGAAGTTTGTGTTAAGTGGAAAAAATCAATATGGGAAGATTATAAGATGGATAGAGGGAGATAAATTACCAAAACCCGAACCAAAATGGGTACATATTTACTGTGTACTGGGTTATCCACCATTCAAGCCTACACAATGGGTATTTGCTGAACCTACATTAAAAAATGTACCGTTAGGTTGGGATATTGTACAGGCTGGTGGGAAACTACTACCCGAATTTGCTGGAATAGATAATGTAGGTAACCCAATGATAACTATAATTGATCAAAATAAAGAAAAAATATCGCAAATAATAAAAGGTAAATTACATTATAGAGAACTGATCCCTATAATAATTGTAGGAAGTATTACGGCAGTATTAATTCAAGAATTTACTACCTATGTAGTAAAACCTACAGTAAAAAAATTAAAAAAGGGATTAGGTGTTAAAAATAAATAACATTTAGGAGAATGAGAAAAATGAGTATAGATATAGTTACAGTAAACATAAGCCGAATAGAACGAGCATATAAAAATTGTCAAGATAAACAACAGGAGGGTGACCTAAGTTATGCAGAAAGAGGAATGAGAGCCGTACAAGACAAGAATAAGTTGGTAATGATAGCATTGGAAAAATGTGCTAACCTTATGAGAAAAACAACAGATGATCAATTAGGGAATTACCAATATAGATCAGATATACCATATTCACATACTATAGACCCAACAGAAACTCAAATGTTTATCAAAGCATATGAATTAGCCGATAAAGGAACACCAATTGAGGAATTTAAATGGATTTATGGTGCAGTAACAGAGATAGCACTAGACTATACATAGGAGAACAATATGCTTGGAAGAACTTCAAATGCTCTTAAAGAGTGGACTTATTTAATTAAAACACCACCACCAATTTATAAAGAAGGTAAAAAACAGTGGGAAAAATTAAATAAAGTCAGAAGAAAATTAATTTGGAATGAGTTTTATAAAAAGTCTCAACAAAATAAAGATAAATATTTTAATTTATTTAAGAAAAAAGGTCAGTATTGGGATTTTGATTTTAAGGCATTGGAATTTAAGAAAGATAAAAAACAAAAAAAATCGTCACAATCGCAATCTTTCAGACAAAAACAACCACAAGAAGTAGCCTTGAAGTTTGAACAAAGCAAAGTTGCCGTTGATCCACAACCACAAAGACAAACAAGCACACCTATGCGAATAGTTAATAAGCAAACATCAACACCATTAGTAACCCTTCCCTTTACACCAACACCAACATTACAAATGGATCTACCGACAACATCTCTACCTACAGTAGATTTTCAAGTGTCTGATGATGAAGTGTCTGATGAGATAGATATACCTACGGATACAGGAGAAGAAAAGAAAAATTATACTGTACCTTTATTAATTGGTGGAGCAATTGTAAGTTTGGTGGTATTAAAAGCATTAAAATAAATTATTTGGAGAATAGTTAAATGGGAATAAAGATTAAACCATTAGATATGTTACCTCTTGCAGGCAATTTAGTAAAATATTTACAAGAAGTTATAGACCACATGGCTACATTAAAAGCAAGTGGTATTGATTTTGATGAAGAGTTGCTTGCTACTTTTATATCTAGTAAAATGGCAGAGTGGAAACCAAAAATTAAAGGCAAAATGATATTTGATGATGAAACAAGAAATGCTTGTGCTAGATTTATAAGTGGTATTGCTTTTAATTTGTATAAGTCAAATTAATTTTAAAAGGAGAAACTGATGTATTCATATAAAGGTCAAGGATCGCCAGCAGTGGTGAGTTATCAATATGGAACAGAAAGATATGTTCGTGATGATAAGTATAATGGATTGGATATACAAACTTTTGATCCTAGACCACAGGTTCATACTCAACCACAAAACAATCCTATGTTACATAGGCAAAATATAGAGAAAAGTGGAATGATGCCCATGCAGAGAGGACAGGCAAATGTATTTCCTGTTGATAATGGAAAAAAAGGTTTATCGTATGCTAGTTCTAATTTGGATAGTTATCAGATAGTAGATAAACATTCGGCTACAGGTGGGTTTTCTCCGTTAGCAAGTATGGAATATCTTCGTGATAATGATGATGATCAAAAACAAATTTATATGCAAACACGATTAAATAAATTTCAAGACTTTAAAGTAAATAATTATTATTATCGTATTTTTGAAAATGGATTAATTCAAATTTTAAGCCCAAGTGCTACAATGGTTGGAAGAATTATATCGGAAGAAAAAAGACCAAAACTATATCATGCAATTTTAAAAAGCATACATAGAAATAATTCGCAAGAATATAATGGTATTGGTTCAAAAATAAAAGAGGCATGGCAAACACGAAAAGATAAAAAAGAGTCAAGTGGAGATAATTTACAAGCCTTTATTAAATCTGATTTCAATACTCAATTAACAAAATTTAAAGCACTTCCCGAAAGCGTAAAACCTCTTTTTTTACAACAGTTAAAAAATATTGGTTACCAAGAATTAACAGAGAGGCTAACAAATCCTCTTATACCAACACAAAACGCACTACCAAGTACCTCTACTTTCAATAAAGAAGAAGAAGAAAGTAATAAAATTAATAAGTATTTGTTGATAGGTGGTTCTATAGTAGGTGCTTTATTTATATTTAAAGTTTTAAGCAAATAATCAAATCAAATTAACAAGGAAATTTATTATGTTTGGAAATACACAAATATCCTATTTGGATACTGCACAAAATGTATCAAATACTATTCAACAAGGACAACAGATTTATGAAACAGCTACAGATATTATAGAAAGTATTGTTCCACAATCATCTAGTGGTTCATCTAGTGGTTCACCTGTTGAACCTGTTTATAATATATTGTTTAATAAGATGTGTAAATTAAAAAAGGGTGGTCAAACATCACAAATTAATACTGTTTTATTTCAACTTAGAACAACAGGACAAAAGGGTTTAGCAAACAAATTAGAAAGTGACCTAAAAAAATGTTTGACAATAAGTGTTATTCCTACAAAAAATGCACTAGATAAAAAAACAGTATCTGAGATATATGCAGATCGTGATGATAGCAAAAATACCAATAAAATTTTAACTTATGCAATTCCTATTGTTGGTGCATTATTGATATACAAAATATTTATAAAAAAATAGGACAAAATGAAAAATTATCGAATTAATAATTTAAAAAGTAATAGACCTAATTATGGATTTTCTCTTAATCCATTGGATTATTATGACTTTCCAAATCCCCTAGAATATCTACCAATAGAGGTATTAGAATTTTTAGGAGAAGAGGGCTATATAACTGAAGAAAAATTGAGACAGATATTAGCAAATGAGTCAGATAATCATGATGTTCTTACTGGAAAATTGTACACGACACGTAATATATTTCAATACTGGTCTTTGCAATTTAAATTTTTATTAGATACTACTACTGTTCCTCAAAATATGAGTAAACGTCAATATGAGAAATTAATTCAAAAGTATAAAGACTTTGGTGATTTGCTCAAAGGATATTCTTTATATGAACCCGAAAATGTAAATTATTATAATTTATTATTAGATACAAATAATTATTTACAATCTTTGGGAAACTTTTATTTCCCAAAGGACAAAGAATTAATTAAAAATATACATAATGAGGTCTATTTAAAATTAGATAAAACTGGTGATACAGTTCCTCTTGGAAAAGCAGAAGAAGATAAATACAAAAAAAACCGAAAACTACTTAATGAGTTTCGATTAAAACGTAGCCTTGCAATTGGTATACCAACCATATCTCTGATAGGTATATTGATATATTTAAATAAATAAGAGACAACATGACGAAAAGAAAACCTATAGATCCCCATGAACGTTTTAAAAGATGGCATTGGGGTATAGGGTCTACTGGTGAAATAAAAGTACCAACACCACCATACCCAAAAAAAATGATAGAGATAGGTAGGCTTATGGAATTTCGTTTAAGTCCAAAGCAACGTGCAAAAAAAGGCAACCGTATCAATACACCTTTTGTAAATATATTTGATGATAAATTTCTTAAAGATACAAGGTCAATTGAAATATCAGAAGAGAATATAAATGATAATTATGTTGTCTTTGATCATAATGAAAAAAAAGATCGTATTTATTTCATCAATGATAAAGAAGTAAAAGAAATATTTAAAGAGTTGTATAAAAATTTAGATACTGATGTATTTTCACTTCATAGATTAGCAAAAATTGCTGGTGGACACCATAAAAATGGATACCCACAAGTTAAAGTTAAACCGTTAGGGTTTGTGTCGGACTTGGTATACTACACCCATAAAAAAGGTGACATTCCCCCATTACCTTATATACATTCTATGGGAGAAGAAAATGGACTTTTCCCTATATTGTCTGTTGATAGGCATGGAAGATTGTGGTATTGTGGTGGCACATATACCTGTCCATATGCTGGTATTACAAATTAATTAAAAAAGTTTTAAATTTAATTTGAAAAATATCTTGTAATAACTTAAAATTTGATATATTAAATTACTATTCTTAAAAGGGAGAAATTAAAATGGCAGTAAAATTCAAAAAAAATCCAGCACCTTTGAAAGGTGCGTTATTTGTGAGTAATCCTCGTAAAAAGAAACGAAAATCTACAAAAAGACGCAAAAATCGTTTAGCTATGAAAAGAACAAATCGTAAAAATCCTAGTCGTAAAAGAACAAATCGTAAAAATCCTAGTCGTAAAAGAACAAATCGTTTGGCTATGAAAAGACGCAAAAATCGTTTGGCTATGAAAAGACGCAAAAATCGTTTGGCTATAAAAAGACGTAATGGAACAAAGAAAGGAATGAAAAGAAAAACTGCACGTAGAGCCTACCGTAAAAACCCAATGATGAAAACAATTGGATCGGTATTCTCACCTTTTAATACACAAACTTTTGGTGGCATGAAAATTAAAATGTTGGATAAACTTGCAAAACAAGTATCTGATATTGCTCCATTGGGTATTCCTGTAGGGAAACTTGGTGCAAGTGCTATTCAAATGGCTAGTCCTACACTTTATGGTATGGGTACAGGTATGGTTATGTCAAGTGGTGCTGAAATGTTATCACGACTTCCTTATATTGGAAAAGCTTTTGAGGGTAAATTTGGCATTACATTTACAGGAATGGCTTTGGCTATGTTGTCTCAGTACTTACCTGTATCACAAGATACCAAAAAATCACTTGCTATTGCTTGCACCGTTGGTGCTGGTGCAATTAATGGTTATCAATTAGTGCAAGATGCTGGTGGAATTCGTGATGCATTGATGGATATCTACCCAATGAGTGGTCTACACTTGGGAAACTTCGGTAGTGTGCATTTAGGTGACGGTATGGCTTATGATGTTCAGCCTTTAAGGGGAATTGAATTAGGTGCTATATCTTCTGCACACTTGGTAAGTCACGATTGCATGTACAACGACTCAAAACTTGCTGACTCTTATATGTGCCCAAATGATTTGTCGTTAGATGAGGGAAGATCGGGTGTTGCTGGCAAAGAGGCATTTATAAATCGTTTCGGTAAAAGCCCTAAACGAGCAACACAAAGGGTTTCTTCATATTCTCGACATGCTGGTAAAGAGGGTCATAGATGGGGTTGGTTAATTAAATTGATCGGATTTGATCGTTTTCAAAAGCTCTGTAAAATGCAACCATCAAAACGTACAAGTATCATTAAAAAGATGAAAGACAGTGCTATGCAACATGCCAAAATGGAATTTGATCAACAAATTGCAAACAAACAAGATGCAAACTCACACAGTACCCTAAACATGGATCTAAGTGGTCTTTCTATTGATCCATTGGCTGGATTAGTTTCTATTGGTGCTGGAATTTAATTTAATTTATTAATTACTTTCCATTACATCAAAATTACATTATTATTATTTTATTGACATTCACATTTAATTAAACGTATATTAAACTTTAAAGGAGATTATTATGTACGGACAAGCAATCGGAGAGGGCCCAGTCCCTAATGTACCATTTGAACAACCTAAAAATTTGTTTCGTTATGGTGAACAATCTATTTATTCAACACAAATGCATCAAGCAGGTGCAATTGCTAACAGTTCTTTTCGTCTATTTTCAACACCTCTAGGTCAAGTCGGCCAAGGTTTTACGAATAGCATGACAATAGCCGAGACGAATTTAAAGGAGGGAGGCCGCGTCCCGGCAGGGGTGGCCTTTGACATTTTCGGTGTATCTTGTATGGTCGCTCTTGCTTCGGCAGCGAATGACACTGGAACAATCAACACTGCTATTGATACTCAAGCAGACGTTCAAAGCCTACTAAACATAGTTCAACAAGGTGTTTTATCGTGGGATTTCACGCAAACCCAAGTGGATATTGCCCCTATTTCATTGGTTGGAGCAGGAGGCGGTGCGTTCGGTTCTGTCGGAACTGGAAACGCCGTTGACGTTGGTCATATGAACAATGGTGCTGGAAGCGTTTGGCTTTATAGAAAACACCCAGTTGCCTTGCCGGGTGCATCTACTTTCTCTATTCTTTTACGTTATGGTTCTCGTGCCGCGGCTGTTGCAACTAACTCTGTTTACGTCAGAGTCGCTCTTCTCGGCTACTATAAAAATGTTATTGAGATTGGATAGGGCTTATAATTTGATTAAAAAACTTTTTTTCATCTATATTTTTTAATAAAAGAGAGTTTTTTAAGAATATTATATAAGGGGGATTGGTTGGTAAAAACCAATCCCCTTTTTCAATTAAATATGTTATAGTTTTATAAATTAATTAATTATTATTTGGAGAAATTAATATGAATGACAATCGAGAAGCAAGAATATTCATGCCACAAGCCCAAGATTTGGGTGGCACTGATCCACAATTGCCAGCATTTGTACGTGCCCCTTTTTATCCCACTGCCCCTTTTTATTCTACAAATCCAAATGTTGGTTATCAGACTCGTTTTTATGGGTGTACATTAACTTCAACAGATACAGATTATTTAGTGAATACAGAGTCAATAAGACGTATTCAGTTTGACTTACCTTGTAGATTGGTTGCTATAAACGGTTCAACACAAACCACAACAGCCGTTGTTGGAACATTAACTGGTCTTGATCCTAGAGATTTATTCCTATTTCGATTTGAATATACTACAGGAGATCAATTAACAACAGGTGCTAGGTTAGGTTCAAATGTTGTTGGTACAAATTCCAAACCCGGCGAACTAGGTGGTACAGGTTACACAATTAATAGTGGTGCTAGTGTTGTAATAGGACTCACCCCATTGTTTGCTAGTTTACGAATTGATATTACTTTGGTATGTCTTGAAATGCGTGGTGCAAGTAACTACACAAGATCATAAATCAATTTAAATTAATTCGAGGAAACAATGTATTTTAAAAGACAGGGTTTTATTCCCAATGATCCAACTAGTTTTGAACACAACCCAAATGGAACAATGCCGTTTCCAAAGCCCCCCAATAGACCTGTTGGTTTATGGGATGGGGGTACGGCTCAGGTTGCTCTACAAACTGATCCAGCAGTATGGAGGTATGGTACTTGGCAGAGTCCAACATTTGATTTAAGACCCGATCTCCGTTCTTCTACAGGTGGAGAACAAGTTGGTGTTCCAATATGGGGAAGTGGTTCTTTATTTGTTATGGTAAATGGATTATTGTCAAGTACTGGTTTAGCCACAAATGGATTACAAGTTACTTATACTGAATTTTGTTCACCAAATAAAGGTTATCAGATAAAACAAGTTACTGATGATATTGAAATAACAGATGAATTTGTAAAAAAACAAAGTGCAGTAAATCCAAAAGAAAGTTGTGTTTTACAATTTTATTCAGTTAATTTTTCTCAGCCAGTTAGATTTTGGAGAATAAGAATTAATTTTGTATGGTCAATAGACATATCGGCAACTGGACTTCCAACATTTTTTGTAGATAGTGCGTATTACTAGGAGAATAAATAATGCCAATTATAAGAACAAACCCTGTTGGAGAGTCAAGTGTCTCCTCAGCACAGAGTACTGTAAAATTATTAATTCCTACGTCTGTGGGAAGCATACAAGGATTTTCAAAAGCCGTACCCTGTCAAGGTCTATCGACAGTAACAGTAGTTTACAGATTATGGCATATAGTTAACGCAAACAATCAAGATAGAATGGCTTTGGTCAGACTACAGGGTGCAGTTGAACAATTTCCGTATCTTCCACCAGTCGATACTCTAAATTGGTTTAATTTAACAAATTCTCAAGTTATTGTAAGTGGTGAACATGTTCCATTATTCACAGGATTACAAATGCCATTAGAAGTAGTAGTAAATATTAGTGTTGCTCTTGCGTTTATACGAGTATCGTGTGTTCAATACAATGCTACAGTTCCTGTTGCAAATCCTATTACACTAGAAGCACAACTTTCATTATCTCAGTAGGAAATTAATTATGTATTACATAATTGGAAAAAAATATAATAAAGATTGTTGTTGGTTTGGTGCATACGATAAAGAAACGTATGCACAACAAGATATAAAAGAATTAAAAAAACAATTACCTAACATAAAATTTAGAATATCAAAAACATATAGAAAGAATTATGTAAACTTCGCTATACAAGGTGCAATTGCTTTAGCGCCATATTTAGTAAAATTTGGAAAACATATTCCAAAATTAACGAAAAGTCTTGCACCATATGGGAAAGTAGTGGTTAAAAATCTAAAACAATTACCTAAAATTGTTAGTGATGGTTTGAAAAAAAGTTCTGATTGGCTACCTAGTGTCCTTTTAATTATAAATGAATTAAAGGAATTAGCACCCGATAATGAAACAATTAAACAGTTAAACGAAATGGGTAAAACAGCCAAAGAGATCGATAAAAAAGCAAAAAAAATACAAGAAACAATTCCAAAGTAATATATAATTAAATTGTTTTGAAAATACTTGTATAATATGATAAAAAATTAAATAAATTAAAATTGTGGGGATAAAAAAATGTTACATCTACCAAAAATAAAAAGGCTATTGAAAAATAAGTCAAATTCACAACAAGAGGCAAATGCCGTAATTACTTATTTAAATGGTCTTGGATATAAGAAAAATCCATCACAATATCAGACACAGAATGAACATGGTCACAAATGTCATATCCTTTTCTTTGAGGGTAGCCCAATTGGACACTTATGTTTGGCAGTTGGTAGTTCAATACAACCTGATGTATTCTTTATGGAACAATCATCATCTGTAAGTCCTAGTGACGCATTTTTTGAGCATAAGGGAAAGAAGTATATACGTTCAACTGAAATGAGAGCAAATCCAAGTTGTATGTGTGTAAGAAAAAATCCCACAAAAACTATGTCAAGTTGGTCAGATTTCAAGAAATGGAAAAAATCAGCGAAAAGTGGTGATGTGCTTGTAGGTGTATCTGTAATTGTTTATGCTGGTGATGATAAGTTTTATGCAATTAACAAAGATGATAAAGCCGTACCCGAAATTTACAATGAGGCAGAGGCATATATAGTTCTAGGAGAGCGAGATATTGCAAACATATTGGAATTAAAAGGTGACAAAATGTCATTGAAGTCTCATAAAACGGCTATGGAAAAAGGATTTCCAAATCTTACTAAGCAAGTAAAAGAAGTTTGTAAGAAAATGTTAATGGATACACAACCTCAAAGTGCTTTAAGTAGACGTGCTAAGTCACTTGCTGAGTATAAAAAACAAGTAAAAGAAGATAAAAAGGAAGTAAAAGACAGTAAACCACCAAAGCCAGCCGATGTTACAGAGTCAAAGACCGTTATATTAACAAAGTGGTTGGATAACAACATTGAGTCTGTTATTAAAAAAGCAAAGAAAGAGATAAAATTAAGTGAGATCAAATCTAAATTAAAAGCAGATATTGAAAAATTGAAATTAAAAATTGCAGATCCAAGTTGGTATCAATCATTAAAGAGATTGGCAGAGGCTAAGTTAATTAAAAGAACACAAAAAGGACATGTATATATCCATCATTCTTTTAAGAAACAACAAGCAGACAAAGTTGAAGATGAAAAGCCACCCAAAAAGGAAAAGAAATTTAAGTTGAAGATAGATAACAGATATGTAAAAATCCCACCCGATAATAAAATAATAAGATATTTTTCTTCTGTAGCAGAATTAAGGGAATTTGCTAAGAATTATAAACTCGTAGACGCAAAATTAGGTGCTATAAAGAAATCAGACAAAGAACAAAGTGATGGTTCTGTAACGTACTATACCACAGTCATAGAGCAAAGAGTTCCACCTGTTGATGATAAAGAAAAAGTTGTAAAATTGATGTTAGGAAAACGAACACTTAAAAAAGAAAGCACTGTCGCTAAATTAAAGGCATGGGCAAAAGAAAATGGTTATACAGTAGCCACCAAATCTCATGCAACCGATAGTGATGGGAACAAGTTGTATAAGGCTACCTATCAAGGACATGATATACCACCTGTGAAGAATAAAGCCAAAGCAAGTGACATAGAAGAGGCATTAAAGTTTGTATTAAAGCAATACAACGATAAAGCAACATGCATTGGAAAGTATTCATCTGCTATTTTATCAAAAGAAATCATTGAAAAGAAAGATTTAAAAGTAACTCTTGCAGACATTAAAAAGAAATTTAATACTTTGCTTAAACAAGGGAAAATAATAAAGTGTCTTGCTGATGGATATGCTTTGAAATTAAAAGAGTATGATGGTCTTTATATGCAACCAGCGACAGAAGAAGTTATTGAAGAAGTTGAAGAAACAATTGAGGACGTAACACCCGAAGAAGTTGAAGAAGAAGTTGAAGTTATTGAAGAAAAACAAGAGGAAGAGGGAACAGGTGGTGGTTCAAGTGGTGGTGGAAAGAGTGAAATAGAGGAACTTATGGCTCTATTAAAAGCAGGTAAAGATTCACTAGTAGACGCATTAAAAGATGATTAAGAATAATAATATTTACTTACATTATAAGGAAAATTGAAATGAAAAAATTAGGAAATGCAAAATTATTTGTTTCAAAAAAAACAAATAAAATTGATTTAGATGAAATATTAAATAATTCTATAAAACTACCTAGTTGTAAATTATGTCATAGACAGTTGTTTGTAAGTCCAAAAACTGGAACTTGCCCTAATTGTAACTCAGATATATCGACAAATAAAATTGATTTAGATGAAATATTAAATAATTCTATAAAACTACCTAGTTGTAAATTATGCCATAGACAGTTGTTTGTAAGTCCAAAAACTGGAACTTGCCCTAATTGTAAAATTTTTAAAAATAGGATATTAAAATGAGAAACAGAAAATATAGATACAATCCTTTAAGCGATAATGTCACAGACAACGAAAAAATATCTTATTTAAATAGCATAACTAACAACGAATACCAAAAGCAAGTTTCTTTATTTGAGAAAGTTGCCAAGATAATAGACGCTCCATCTTCGAAATTAGTTAAAGACTTAAATGATACACTTCTTCCTTTGATAGATAAAAAAATTGATAAATTGGAAAAAAAGATACAAGAACTAGCATTGGAAATGGCAGTTAAAGAGGCACAAGACCAATATGGTGTCGATATATCTGAGCAATTGTATGAAAAGTTTGGTGTAACACGTTCCAATCCTAGTCAAGATGCTTTTATTGATTGGGCTATTGAATATAGAGGATATGAAAACGAAATGCATGACAGAGAAAGTATTCTATTTGGTGAATTTTCAGATGAACGATTGTTAAGAATGTTAAAAAAAGCAAAAGATCAAGCAAAGAAAAAATATGGATTTTTTCCATCAGATATACAATCCTATCAATATCCACAAACAGAACGAACAGTAAACATTATTACTTCTGTAGATGCTGATGGAGAGTCGTTTGGTCATAGTGTTCTCACTTTAAGATTTTCAAATAAGGAAAATTTACATAAAGCATTAGATATATTAAGTGAAAGGTCTAGTCGTTCCAATCCTAGAAAGAATGTTATGTTTGAATATTTCCGCATAACTTACCCAATATATAAAGACCACACTTTGCCAGTACTAACCAAAGGAAATTGGATTGGTCAAGTTGATCGAGTATATCATAATATCACTCTCGAAAAAGCAATAGAATTAGCTAAAAAGTCTAAAGGAAATGGTACGATAGGATACCGTACCGAGGGAAAAAAGGCTTCCCTACCGAACACAGTGATGGGTTCGTCTGTCTTTCTCAAGAAATTCGATCTTATGTTTGAAGATGAATTTCAATATTACGATAATCCTAGAAAGAAAGGTCGTGGTAGACGTTATCGTAATTTATAATGTAGACGATATGTCAAAAGAAGAATTGTATGAATATTACGATAATAATTAAAAATGAAATTAAAATTATTTGGCAAAGTTTTTTCTCCTTTGTCATTCTCCAAAAGGTATAGGGGGTTTCCCCTATACCCCAGTTGAATTATGAAATACCTAAACAAATTAAAATCAAATTTAACTGAAAAAGAACAAAACCTATATATACATTTTTATAAAAGGTTTGATCAAGTAATAGAGAATGTTCTTGGAATTAATAGAGACATATTACTTGCCAAGTTTGAAATATCCAAAACTGTATCTGAGAGATATGCAGACAGTGTGATGTTATCCAAAAGTCATCTTGTCGTTAATGATGATTATATCAGAGGTCTTTTATCGGAGATAGGAGACTTATTTACGTCTTATTTGGACTTAATGTACAATAATAGGTATCTTGAAGAAGATGATGATGATTATGAAGAAGATGAGCCTACTATGGTTCTTTATAGGTATACAGGAAAGGCAGAAGAATTCTATACCACAGTATTATATATCTTTTTTAATCGCATACTACCCCAACCATACACGCAAGAAGTAAAGAGATCATTTATGGATATAAGTGATGTTGAATTTGAAAGAATTTATCGTTCAAAAACCAAAAATTTAAATAGTGAAAGACGGAAATTTAAATTCATAATGGCTGAATTGGAAAAAAATAATTTATTAGAAGTAATTAGATATTACAACAAAAATTATGAAAAAATAATAAACCAATTAAAAGAGACAATCACAATTGAAGATATAATTGACTTAACGAGCGAAATGGACTTAGAAAGTGAAGAAAAATTTAAAGAAAAAATAAGTTTTTCTCAAAATATTTTTGATAGTTTTCATAAAAAATTAATTAGTAAAATTAAAAAAGGTTTGCCGATTATAAGGAAACCTTTTGAAAGTGAAATCTATTATAAAGAGGGAACAATTATTACAATTCGTAATGCTCTAACAGGTGATAATTTAAGTACAGAATTATTTAAAAATAATATTGATATTGTATTCAAGGCATTGGAAAAAGAAAAATTGGATAAAGTTACTTATGGTCTAACAATTGTTTTTGATACTCAATCCCCATACAGTTCCTATATAACAAAGTTTGGTGGTGCTTATTTTCCACTAGATGAAGATGATGTGAGATTAAGACATTCTGATAAAGTTGGAACAAAAACGAAACTTGAAAAAGAAATGATTGTCGCTAATTCTGTTATTATAAGCCCTGTAGGAAATTCTGATCATACTATTGCTCACGAAATAGGTCATAGATTTTATTATGTATTTTTAAGTGACAAAAAAAGAGCGAGGTTTGATGGTATTCTTGAGCCTATACGATTGGATATGAATTCATTGTACCAAGTCGGGAAATTAATTAATATGTTCTTTACAGAAAGAAAGAAATATTTAAATAAGGTTTTCCATCAATTAGACACTACCGAAACAAAACAAGGCACTATTGTAGACATAGGAAGTAGTGAGTTTGCTAGAATTGTTCAACAAATAACAAAAACAACTATATCCCCTAAAATTATAAAAGCGAGTATACAATCTATTTTCAGATCCGAATTTATATTTGGTCATGGTGATTATGGAAGAATGTATATAATGAAATTTCCGATAACTACAATCATTTCACAAACAGAGCCTGTTGGTATAAATAAATCAATTAAAAAACAACAGTTGATGGGATATGACCCATTATGGGCTGAAAATATATCTAGTTCAGCATATGCTGAGACATATTTAATGGCTGGAGATCGTTCAGCATATAAATCAGAGGCTTTTGCAGAATTATTCGCTACATATGTATTACATAAAAACCAATTAACGAAAGAACAATTTTCGTTAATACGAAATGCTCTTGTTGATGTAGACAAACAAGTAAGCGATAGTGTAGACCAAATTGAAAATGAGTATGTTGATTTTCAAAAGATAAAGTAATTTAAAAAAACTTTGATATTATGAACCTAGTTTATGACTAGGTTCTATTGTTTTTGTACAATTTTATTTAAAAAAACATTTGACTCATACAAAATAGTAGTATAAGATTGGAAATACCTATCAAACTATAACCAAGGAGAATTGATATGAGTAAACGTGAAAAATATAGAAACACAATAGAGTCTATTTTGGCTCTACTAGAAGATAAAAGACTTGATGTACATGAGTCAGAAACACCATATGCGAACGAACAACGTCTTATGAAGTATTTATTAGAAACTCAGTTTCTAGTGAGTAAAACTCTTCTCGATACTGTAGAAGAAAAAAATGATATAATAAATATTCCTGTCAATGTAGGAGAAATGAATAATGAGGTTTATGATGTTATTTCATTTGCTACTACTTTTCATTACAATGAAACATACGATTGTAGCCCCAGTGCGATAGCAAAACTAGAAAAAGCATTAAAATACAGAAAATTTATACAACATAAAGAGTTAGAAGATAAAATTGAGCGATATATCGCTCAATATGATCAACATCATAAGGCATGGGGATTTATAAATAGTAATCACCACAAGTGGAAGTATCGTCTTACTGTATTGAGTAAAGTAAGTGTAAGTGGGTGGGAAAAATTGTCTGATGTTCCTATGTATCAAAGAATTTGTGATAATAATGAAATTCTTGGTTTAAGAGAATTACACATGATAGCAAATGCACCGTCTTATTTGGACTTAATGTACAATAATAGGTATCTTGAAGAAGATGATGGCGACCCAATTACGACAAAACAGTTTTACGATACACTTGTAAGAATGAGAAAACACAACGTAGATAAGCATGAATGGTGGCAAATATACTTAGGAAGTGAGATAGGTTGGAAACCTATCCAATTTCGAGTTGTGGGAGATTTTAAAAGATAAAGTAATTTAAAAAACTTTTCTTTAATAAAGGCACGTTGTATTCGTGCCTTTACTTATTTTTATACATAAACAAAAAATTATTTGTTTGACACTTTATACAATATGGTGCTATAAGATACTTGTACCGAACAAATTTAAAAACCTATTGGAGAAACCACCATGAGCCTAGAAGATAAAAAGAAAAAATTGAAGAAGTTACAGTGTACACAGGAAAGTCTTGAAACCTATATAGAAAAAATTGAGTCTTTGGTAGATGATGTTACAACGGCAGTTGATTGGCTAGACTCTTCAGTTCACACTGATGGAGAAACCTTTGGTGAGGAAAGTGAAACCTTATACGACAAAGTATGTCGTCTAGTAGGAATTAGAGAAGAGGTTCAGATAGAGATAGATGAACTAATTGACCTTGCTGGCGAACGACAGGGAGAAATAGATGATCTTGAAAATGAAATAGCCGAAGAAGAACTTTCAGAAGCATTACCACCCCATCTTCAAAGCAAAGTGGACGCATACGAAAAAAAGAAACAAAAGTATTCTATTACTGATGTAACACCATCGGGCTATGGGCCTGATGACGAAGAAGAAGTCTGAGATAGAAAAAAACTATCTTATTAAAAAGAGGATCAAGTATCCTCTTTTTCCTTTTTGTTTGGGCTGAACCGTTCCATTGTTGTAAAGCCTAGACCACTTGCCGTTAAGAACAACATACCATCAAAAATATTCTCTTCTAATTTTATATCCATGAAAACATTGAATAAAAATGCTATGGCACAACATAAAAAGGAAAAAAAAGTGATTGTCCGTTTACTGGATATATCACCACTAGAATCTTGTACCATAGCCAAAAAGAATTTTTTCATCAACTAACCTTAAATGGAATTTGCATTATATCATATTACTGTTGTATATACCTATCCAATAATGCTTTAATACATTTATTCCAAGTAAGGTCGTGTATGTTGTGTATGTTGTGTAAGGTATCTAAACATTCCCTATGTTTCATTTTAAGAGCCTTTTGAGACTCTTTACAACCCAATGCACCATTTTCCAATAGAACAAGCCTTGTTTTGTATTCTGAGACTTCTATTTATTCTTGTTCTTCATGGAATAAAGCAAGAGACTTTACAAGATCGCTAACTTCATTTTGCTCTTGGTAGTCTTGTTTGATTTGCGTTTGAAGATGTTCTTTTGATATAACGACCTTTACATAGGGTGGCATTGGAATTGCTGACGCAATTGGATTTTGATTTGGAACAAGCACTTTTGAACTGATTGTCTGTTGTTCAATGGGTAGACCAACGGTTAGAACACCTGTAAGCATAGGATAGTCTTTCTTTGTATTGGTGTCATGGTAAGTTGCTATTTGTGGCATACCTTGTAAATTTAACGCAAGTACTTCCACAGTTACGAAATCATTTGGATCTAGTTTCTGTTCTATAAGAACTGTTTTATCTTCTTCACTCAGATCATAGACATAAATAGGTTTTTTCATTTTTATTCTCCTAAAATAACTTATTTTTTTATCGCTATTAACGAAAAATTAATAAGTTATGATAACATAGAATAAAAAACATTTCAAATAAAATGCTATAAGGTTTTAATTAATTAGATTACCTAAGAAATTACAAAAAAGAAAATATAAGGTGTGCGTTAAAACACACCTTATTGTATTTTTGTTGACTTAATAATTTAAATTATATTAAGAAACTGTAACTGATCTAGGTTCTGACTCACAAACGGTGATAGTAACTCTACATTGAGAAGTATCTCCAGCCGTTACAATAATCAAATCTTCAGCACCTGTAAAGTTTAATGCAGATGAAGTCCGACTTAATTCGGGATTCATCATACCATGACCTGCCGTTGATACGTTAGCCCCATGTAATACATTTATTGCGTCTTTATAAATAGTCATTAACGCACCACCCCCAGCAGTTGCTTGTATCTGTACTTTAATAGCAAGCAATTCAAAACCTGTGGGAAAAATACTTGCACTATCTATTGTGTATGTTGCTATTTCAGATACAGATTGTTCAAATATAAATATCTTGGTTGCACCTACGTTGAGTGTTCCAGCCATGATAATCTCCTTTAAAAGATATAAATTAATTTAGTTAGTAAATTATATTAAGAAACTGTAACTGATCTTGGTGCATACTCACAAACTTCTATAACAACTCTATTTTGAGAAGTATCTCCAGCCGTTACAATAATCAAATTTTCAGCACCTGTAAAGTTTAATGCAGATGAAGTCCGACTTAATTCGGGTGTAAGAACCCCTAGAGCCGTAGTTACCGTATTTGCTTCTTGTAGCACATTTATTGCGTCTTTATAAATAGTCATTGTACCAGCAGGTGCACCTGCTACAAGTGTTTGAACTGAAATCGAAAGCAATTCAAAACCTGTGGGAAAAATACTTGCACTATCTATTGTGTATGTTGCCGTTTCATGTGTAGATTGTTCAAATATAAATATTTTGGTTGCACCTACGTTGAGTGTTCCAGCCATGATAATCTCCTTTAAAAGATATAAATTAATTTAGTTAGTAAATTATAGAGGATTATCCTCTGATAAAAATTGTTTTGTATATTATAAGATAATATATTTTTAAATAAAATGAAAATTTTAAATTAATTAAGTTGTAGTTTCAAAAAGTCGTATTACTTTTTAAGTCTATAATTCTTTACTCTTTGTTTTTCTGAAACAGGTTTTGCCACAATCACATCAAAATCTTTACCTACGGTCACTCTTCTTTTTGACCCTTTTTTAAACCTTTGTGGTTTTTGTGTTTCTATAAAAATGAAGTTTTGTCTTTTCTTTATTCGTTGTATTTTAAAACCTCGTCTTTTTAATGCTCTTGAAACAAATGTCAATCCCCAAGATGCGTTATCAAAAACAATTGCTCTTACAATACGTCTATCAGGCAATTTTGGTAGTTTTGGTTTTATGTTAGGTTCAATTAATAAAGGCTTTGCAAGGTTTTTTAATATAGGTACGTTTTTCCATACATCAATAATCTCTCCAAACATATTTGTTTCTATATCTTCTGTTTCCATTTCTTCGCTTATAATAGCCCTTTTACGTCTTATAATATCGTTAATGCGTTCATCTATAGTATCTCGTACAAGGAAATACCATATCGTTGTTGTCCGAGTCTGTGAGATACGTCTTATTCTATCTTCTGCCTGTTCTTCACTTGCTGGAGTAAAATACCTTTCTAAAAATGCTAAATTACAAGATTTTGTAAGTGTAATTCCCTCACAACCAGCCTTACTTGACACAAATACTTTTACTTGACCTGTTTGAAAATTATCTATACTCATTTGTCTATCAGATCGTGAAGAAGAACCATCTAACCTAACACACTCTATTTTTAATTTTGATAAAGCAATACACAACAGGTCTAGTATCTCTTGGTGTTCTCCAAATATAACAACACTTTCTCCTTTTTTTACCAATTGCTTAGTCCAAATTGCTACACTTGGTACTTTTGCCCTCCCAATTATTCTACGCAAATATGATATTTTAGCAAGATGTTCGGCTTTCATAATCTTATCTACTTTTAAAATTATTTTATCTTTATCTCCAATCAAATGTTCAAGATAATCAGTAATAAATTCTTCAAATTCTTCTACTACCATTTTATATTCATCTTGCATTTTCATAGGCATTTCGCAAGGAATTAGGACACGTCTTTTCTTTGGTATATTGGGTGCAACATCTTTTAACAATCTACGTAGTATTGGTGGATTTTCACCCCCAACGATAGCCTTTAATACTTCGTACTCTTCTTTATTATTTATCAATGGTGTTCCACTCATAAGGACTACATGTTCGCATTGTCTTGCCATTTCACAAAGTGCATTTCCTCTTTGACTTTCGGGGTTTTTTGCATAATGACATTCATCTGCAATAATTAATTTAAAATGTCTTTCTTGTAATTCAGAAATCCTTATTGCTAGTAAATCCCATGAAATGATAGTAAGATGGACATTTTTCTGTGGCAATTCATCTTCTATACCCTCAACAACATGACACTTTATATCACTTTGAACAAATTTATATGCCTCTCTCTCCCAATTCCATACGACAGAAGATGGTGCAACAACCAACACAGGACATAACTTCATAGCATTTTCACCAATAGCCGTTAGAACCTGTGCCGTTTTACCTGTTCCTTGACTATCAGCGATTATACCTCTCCAGTTATTCTCTTTGAGCCAATCAACACCCTCACGTTGACTTGGAAACAATGGTGGTCTAGGCTTGTTCCAAACAAACTTTTTCTTTTTAATTTTATTCTTCTTTGGTCGTTGTGCTTTTAATTTCTTCTTTCTAGCACGTTCCTTTTTTTTTAAACGTCTTTCTAGTTCTTTTCTTCGTGACATTAAAATCTTAACCTTTTAATTTAAAATATACTTGAGAGTATGTTAAAGCATACTCTCATATTATAGAAAAAACATTGTTTTCATTGATTTAATTAATTTTGACATCATTGTTTTATATAATTTTAAAGTACTCTCGTCTACGTCCCGAAACGTAGATGGTCTTATCATTCTTGCTCGTTCTTTGTTATATAAAGCATTTAAATTAGGAATGGATTTGTTGTTGGTTCGTACCTGTGCCAAATCTTTTCTCAAAGAAGAAGAAGTAAATGGCTTATTTTTTTCCTTAACAAATTCAATACCTATATCAAAATTTTCATTTATATAATCTTCAACTTGTTTTATAAGTTTGGTTTTCTTACTAACACCATCTTTGACACTATCAATCATTTCTACTAATAATTTTGCCAAATCACGAAATACATGTGTTAGATTTTTTCCTTTTAATTCTGTTTCACCCACACTATATTTATATTGATCTTCTAATTTAATTATAAATGCTTTACATATTTCTATATTTACTCTACTCATATCTATATAACTGTACTTAATTTCTTCATCATCAAAGAAAACATCAATGATATAGGCTGGTTGTGAGTAAGCATCTAGATCGATACCATTTCGTTCTACACTTATTTTGGTAAACCATTCTATCTCTGAGATATTCCAATCGCCATATTGATCTTCATTTGCTTTTTGAAGTATACGACCAGCCTTTTCGTATCCATAATCAAATTTTTCACTCTCTGTTGTTACTTGACCTACTGACAATAACATGGCTTGTGTAATTAATTTTTGCGATAGTTTGGTTGCCTTAATCTTTGCTTTACTTGTTCCTGTTCCAAAAATTTGAGTAAATTTACGTGATTTTGCGTATTCCCTTGCTCTTTGTGGATCGGTAATACAAATATTTAATGGAACACCAATAAATTCAGCAATTTTTCCAGCACTTGTAAGAGGTCTTCCATAACTCTTAATAAAATCTGATTTTTTAGATTGATTGCTACCATATTGTTCACTCATGTAGTCAGCAAACGTCTGTAATGCCTCATCTTTATCTTCTTTGTCAGTTTCTATTTGTTCACTTCCAATTAATGTATTTACAAGCGACTTTTTAGCCTCTAACTTTTCAAATACTTTTTCATCAACAGTATCTTTACCAATTGCATAAAAACAGAAACAAGGTCTAGTCTGACCAATTCGCCAAATTCTATCTTCAGCCTGTTCCATCTTTGCAGGATTCCACCACAATTCAGCAAATAATAAATGGTTACAAGGGAATAAGTTAATTCCCTCACGTATAGCCTGTGAACCAATAATTACTTGGTATTCACCTTGTTGAAAATCTTTTATATCCTGTGAACGTGTGTTTCTTGTTGTTCCATCTACTATTCGTGATGATATGTCATTTTCATCACAAAAAGAATGAATACTCTCAGAAACAAATTTATGTTTAACGAAAATCACTAACTGTAATGTTTTATTGTTTCTTTTCTCTACTGTATCAAATAAATCAGTATCTCCGTTAACAAATCTACCATCTGGAGTATTAAAGAAGTCATTTATAAATGTTGCCACAAATTGTACTTTTGCCTCTCCAATAATTCTTACCGAGTCATTTAATGCTTGCATACCACTATTTTTTGCCAACGACTCAAGTGTTTTCCCTTTCAATGGTTCAATTTCATCATTTGCCATCATTGATGACTCATTAATTAATCTTGCCATTCTATTTCCTGTTCCTAGAAATATTTGAGAGCCTAATAATGTTCTTTCTTCTAACTTTCTTTGTTTAGCACGTTGAGGCATCATTTCTATAACCTTTTTATAGGCTTGCATAGCACTATCAGGCAATATTACTTGTTGTTGTATTCTCATTTTTGGTGGGAAATCTTTGGGAAGTACTTGTGTTTTAAAACGTCTTATCATGACACACTGTAATTGTGCCCTTAAAAATGCAAATCCTGTTTTACCTAATTTTACACCTGTTTGGGTTGCTTTTGTACCATCAAAATATCCTATAAATTGTTTGAAATCCATATATTTTGAGGGGTTTATGAATTTTAACAACATATAACATTCTTGTATTTTGTTTTCTAAAGGTGTTCCTGTAAGCATAAGCCTATATGGTGCTATACCTGTTCTTAAAATGGGGCTTAATTCAGTAATAGAACCAAATTTTTGTCGATCAAAAGGTAACTCATGTGATTGTGTAAATTGGGATCGAATTACCTTTACTACCCTTTTAATTCCTTTTAATTTCTTTGTTCCTATTTCGGGTGTTCCCTCTAATGGAATACCTTGTAAAATAGTACCAGCAACAGCCGTTAATGATGTAATAGTTTTCATTCTATGTGCTTCATCAAATATAAAGAAATTTGGTTTCTTTTCAAGATAAAAATTCAAAGTAGATTTTGAAGTCATACCTTTGTAAGAACCAATATAAACCTTTGCCTTTTCTATGTATGATTTTCTTTTTACAAGTGTTTCACTATCAATAATTTGTGCTTTATATTCGGGATACCATGTATACCATTCTTCATACCACTTTTGCATGATACTGGCTGGACATATGACCAAACAAGGAAATGGACTTGGGTATTGTTTGGGGTATTTTTTATGTAAATCTTCAGCAACCTTTAGGCTTGCCATTCCTTGTACTGTCTTACCCAATCCCATATCATCAGCAATTAAACACGAAAAATTAAGTGTTTTAGCGAAATAAATACCTATTTGCTGATAAGGATATGGTTTGAAAAACTTTTTCTTTCCTTTATCCATATAATAACCAATAGTATCAGCAGATGTAACCTTTAGACCTGTCATACTCATAGCACCTTGACCTGTTCCACTTGCTTGTATTTTTGCCGTTAATTTTGCTACCTTTGCTCTTAATTTTGGATCTTTAATTTGTTCAAGTGTTCCAGCCTTACCTAATGCTCTTTGTTCATCACACTGTACAAAATCGGGATCTCTCATAAACATCAAACGCATAGCAAATGCTAGATCGTAAAGTCCAATCTTATCAAATTTTTCTACTATTTCGGGTAGTCGTTCAATAGAAATAACAACACCATGTTCAATGTTTTTAATTCTTTCTTCTCCACCTTTGACTTGAGAAACCATTCCTTTTAATTCAGAATTTAATTCCCCATCTTCTTCCATAATTACATTCCAAGCCGTATTTTTCGGAGCATTACCATCAATTTGTTCCTCTACACCACCACCTACTAAATAATATTTCTTTCCTTGTTGTAATACGTCACCAGTTCGAGAAATAAATTTAGACTTTAAATCTTGTGGTTGAATAACTTTTTTCAAGTCTTTCTTTCTATTACCATACTGAGCGACTTGGTAGGGATAAAAGAAACCTTGTTTACGAAGTGTTTCGAGTATACCACAAGCATATTCATCACTTGGATTTGTTCTTTTAAATATAAAAGGATCAAATGGGATAATTGGTTTTCCATCAACAAATATCTGAGGTGATTTTTTTCTAATTTCGTCTAATTTCTTTTGACCAGCCTTTGTAGACATATATTTCCTATATCGGTCTAACGACATATCAATTCTCTCTACTTCTTCTTCTACAATATCTTTCTTCTTTGTTACGAGGTAGATCAAAGGTTTCTGAGAAACAGTAAATACCAACTTATTCTTGTCTCTTTTTGTTACCTTTGGTGTTGATACTTGTGCATATCTAAATAAGAAGAATTGACCCATTGTATCGCCCAAATCAACATAATGAAACAACTTTGGCAATTCCAAAAAATTCATTGTTGCAAATGGAGGTAGTAAATTATTTGATTTTTGAAGATAGTCAAGAGCATAAAACGATTTTGCTCTCAATAGTGTTTCAAATTTTCCACCTTTCTTTTGATCTTCTTTTAATTGTTCTTGTGTCTCTTCCGAAAATGAAAAACTAATCTGTCTATATGCTACTTGTCCTTGTTCATTTTTAAGACCAACACGTCTATTAAAAAACGAAATTTGCTTTTTATTTATTTGTCTAAATTTACGTTTACAACTCTCTTCATCATTGGCAAGTTCTTTAAGAAAATCTTTTTCTAGGGATTGACGTTCTGCATAAATTGAGTCGTCTATTTGTTTTTTTCGTAACTCTCTACAATACTTTTCAAACTTTTTCAAATCTTCAAACTGTGCTGAAGTAAAATTATCTTCAATTAATTTCTTTTTCTTATAATTAATTGTACTTAAGGTCTTTGGAGAACCAATTGTGAAAAAATTACCTTTTTCAGACTTAAATCTTATATCAATATCACTTTCATTTGTGTCTGACTCTGTTCTAACGGCTCGTACGGGCTTTCCACTCGTATCAAAACCCTTATACCCATATGCTCTGAAATAATCCTTTGTTGCTCTATCATCTGGGTATAAATCTAGGTGTATATCATCTAAATATTCATTTGAACTAACTATTAAAAATTCCTCTTTACGTGTCTTTTTATCTTTTACCAATCTATACTGTGAATATTCAATTCCATTGAATTGTATAATTCTTCGGTTTATATTTTCAATTCTTTCTTTATCATTCCTGTCTGTTATTCTGACAGGAATAGTTTTATCTAGGAAACTCTGCTCTATTGGACTTTCTATTTCTTCATCATTTTGAATTAAATCTAGTATATATGTCTTAGTCAAAATACCACTTTTTATCCATACATCTAAGGCAAGGTTGAATATCATATATTTTAATTGTCTTATATTTTTCTTGTTTTTCTTAATGAAGTCTTTCCCATAGACTTCATCTAACCATCTTAGATGTTTCAAAGGTTCTTTATAATATTCGGGATGTTGTGAATAATTTCCTAATGGATCTATTGAACGATATTCATCATCCCTATTGCCTAAAACGTATAAATAGGGATCATGCTCTTTCCAAAATGTTATTTTCTTTGTTATATTCTCCCCATCTGTTCGTTTCCAACCAAACTCATATGTTTCAAATTTAGATCCATCTTGTGTACCTGATGTTACCCCATCATTAACAAGCATGGAATTAAATAATCCTTTTACTAATTCTTTGGATAATTCTTTGATAATTAAGTCACGAACACCTTTTATTCCACCTTGAAAGGTGTTTTTAAGTACATTTCCAACATCAAACATTGATAACTGCAAGAAATCATAATCTGTTGCTGGTGCGTCTAATTCTGTCGGAACTTCGTTACCCTTAAATTGCTTAATTTTCTTATGTGCCAAATATAGACCATCATTATGAGTAGGTGCAAGACTCTGAGGTAATTCCAAATAATATTTAAATTCATTTTCGGTTGTAAAAGTGTTTGCTTCTTTTAATTTCTTACCGTATTCTATTGCTTTAAACTGTTGTATACGTAACCAAGTAGACGCATAGTAACTACACAACAATGCGTCTTGTTTACCACCCAATTCAGCCAACATCATATTGTTGTAGACTCGTGAATAAACTTTAGCCATATCACGAATTTTTATTCCAATGGTTGCCATTCCTAAACCATCATTGGTGAAATCCAAATAAAACGGTCTATGTGGGTCAAATCTATATTCTAACTGACCTTGTTTACCAAATACAATCTCATAGTTTTTGTTCTGTTCAGCAACTGTTTTCGTTGTTTTCAATAAATATAGGTTGGTAGCCAATGATACAATATCACTAGACGATTTACTGAATGACTTCAAGGTATCCAAATCCTTTATTTTGTCTGATGTATACATTACATCTTTACCCTGTATGAGATACTTTCTACTAAAATATTTAACAAATGCCTCTAAATTATATATTAAATGACTTGCTTTTGTTTCCAAAAAATAAGAAAATATAAGCATTGGGAAATTAAAGAATATTTCGTTTTCATCTAATCTTGCTTTTCCTTGCGTTTTTAATTTCTCTGCTTTTAATAAACTTTCAATGTTTCCATGAACACTATATACATCAACCGTTGTCTGATAAACTGAAATATTTTTTTCTGTAAAGAAAGTAGATCGAACATTACTAAATTGAGTTAATAATGTAACTATTCGGAGCATTTCTTTAAGTGCTACTTCATAACTAGACTCAATTGATAATTTTACTTTTGGATCTCCAAGTTTTTCTTGATCTTTAAGGTGAATATAAACACTTTTATCCCCATCACCTTTTTTTATAATTTGATCTAAATTAAATTTTCTAGCAAAGGTATTAATTCTGCTGAGTACTTGGTCTGAATGTGCTGAGTAACCTCGTGGTAAGTATTTTTTTAATACATCAATAATTGTTTGTGCATGATACTTTGATCCATAATCCTTTAATAACTCAAATGTTTTATTTACTGCTTTATCTATTTGTTTATCTTCCATAGATACTTCATCATCAGCATAATTTTGGCTGACAATCAAATCTTTAGCATATTCGCTAATTTCTTTCACCAAAGTATCAGAATGATTTCTTATCGTTGGAATAGAATTTAACAGACTTAATTCTTTTTCGCTTAATTCAAAAGAAAGTCCTGCTATACCATCATCTAACTTTAATGAAAAGGGATTTTTCTTATATCTATTATTCATTTTTTTATCCTTTGGTTTGGCATAAATTACCAATACACCATCTTTTTTACCAAAAGGCTCTGTTCTATATGAACCTTTTATAAATTGATGTGGTGGAAATTGTCGAAATCGTAAGTATTTTCCAGTTTTAGGAATGTCTACTTTATTATAATTTAATTTATTCCTTTTAAGGAATTTAATTGCTGAATTAATTGTAAATTTATCTTTATCAAATAGAATGGTTTGTATTTTTAAAGGATTTTTCATATTTATCTTGTATTCTTATATATTTGTGAAAAGGATCAGTTCTATTGATCTTTCCTTTGTGATATAAGGAATCCATCTCTCTATATGAGTCTTTTGGAGTTAATTTCCTTTTAATTTTTTCTTTGCCAAACACTTCCATCTGCATAAGGTTTGGCTTTACAACTATAATCACTTTATTTGGTGTGTCATACGTTAGTATTACTTCTTTCTTTGGTAGTGTTTCAATTGTTACTTGTGGTAGAGTATTATCCAATAAAGGAGCAATTTTTTCTAATGTTCTTTTTATATTTCTTTTCAAATTATCATCGGATTTCAGTGTGTTAAATAATGTTTTATTTTTTTGGAAAAATCTAAACATGAATTGATTGAATTTTTCTATATCAATGATTTTTTGAGGTTTAATCTCTCTCAAAATGTAATTACTAGCATATTCTATCTCATTAACTATAGATAAATAATCTGCCGTTATAAAAGAATATAATTCTATTTCTTTAAGAGTCCAATCAAGATCATCTTTTGTTCTTTCTTTAATTCCTAATCGAACACTTTCCTTTAAATCCTGTATCATCTGATAAAATTTATCTCGTATTCTTATATATTCTTTATACTCGGACTTAGGATTTTGTCTTAGCAAAGGTAGTGGCATTTGTTTGTTCTTTTTCATATTCCCCTCATACTCAACAAAGGTGGTGGTGGTGATCATCTTTATTTATAAAATATAACATATTTTTTATTTAAGTGTTGACAGGTCAAACATAGTGCTATAAGATATTCATGTAGTCAATGTTGACACGTCAATCATTTATGGAGAACAATATGAAAGAAAATATCAAAAAGTATCGTGAGATACGAAAACAAATGAAAAGCAATAACCTAGTGAAAAAGGTTGTAGCAATAAAAGAAATCAATAAGATGATAGGGAGCAACAAATGATAGAAATAATGTATGCTATCCACGAATGGGTGAATTCCCCTACTGTGTATCTTTTCTTACAACTAATTTGTGCAACATTGGTTATACTCGGTGTTTTTTCAGTGTTACATATTGATAAAAAGAAATAAAGATATTCAAAAATAAATAAATAAAGAAAGGCACGACTATAACGTGCCTTTTCTATTTTCTTACTGTTTTATATATAAAGTAATTTAAAAAAACATTTGACAAGTCTTTTGTAGTGCTATAAGATTTAAGTATATCAAACAACAATCAAAGGAGAAAACATGAGTACATTTTATTTACATTACAGTACAGGAATAACGCAAAAATCATCAAACATAGGAAAATGGATAACAATCTAACATTAACCTATAACTATAAATCTATTGGAGAAAACATGAATAAACCACAAACACAAAACCTTAGTCTTAAATTCATTTACCGAAAAGGAGAATGTTTTGTATTCAAATGCACAAAAACAAATTCCGTTGTCGTATACAATCCCCATATGACTGGTCATTATTTCGGTAATTTAAACACAACATGTTCATCTAAAGATGAAATAAATGACATAGAAGAGGCATCATTCTTTAATAAAATACAAAAGGTTCTGCCGTTTATTAAAGAAAGAACACTACACCGTTTGATCAGTCCTTGTGATTTGGACTTTTCATACCTAGAGTTTTTGCGAATGATTGATCCAGTAATTGGACTTCAATACAATTTAGAGCAAAAGAGTACTTTTGGCAATCTCACCAAAACCTTCTGCCTAACAGAAGAAGAAAAATATGAAATATGCAAGAACCACATGAATGAGATTGTAAAAGAGGCATATAAAGAAATGATTGACTTATTATATTAAACAAGGTCAATACAAATTTAAAAAGACTTGTTATTTTACAAGTTTTTTTTATTTTTGTGAAATTTTTATGATGTTGTTAGCCTTATATATATGAGAGGTACATATTGTAAGGTCATAGTATGTACTTCTCACCTTTGCACTGGTTGTTTATTCAAGTAGTGTTCTGTAAGACAATGGGTAGTCACAACCATCTTCCTTTCCTCGCTTTCCCCTGTGAGTAGACGTATTGTGGCAAGGGGATCTTATTTATCTTTATTTATTTCGATAAAGATGAAGAATAAATAATTAAAAAACATTTTACAAGTATCTTATATGGTGCTATAAGATACTTGTTCATATAGAACGATTTAAAAACCTATCCAACTGGAGAAACCATGTCAAAAAAAACTGAGAAAGAATACACTATTGAAAACTTACTAGAGCAAAGAAAATCCCTTGAAAAGGTACTGATCACACTACATAACAAGTTTGGTGATGATGATACTGATGTTGGTGGTGTTGAAGATGATGTTGAAAACGCACTGGACTCTATCGAGTCAGCAATCATCAAAATAGATTGTAAAATTGATGAACTTACAAACATAAAGGTAGTGTGTGACAACTGTGGGGATAAAATTACATCATATCCCCATAACGGATTTCCGTTAATAAAAGGTGACGTTTGTGACACTTGTAATCACATTGTAGTATTCCATAGGATACTCTGTGCTATAGATCCCAACAATCAGACTATGAATTTCCAACAAGTTTGTGAATTAGGAATAAGAAAAGAATAACAATAAGTATAAGTTATTTAAAATTAAATAAAGAACATCTTACAATGATGTTCTTTTATTCTTTTTGTCTCCAAATTTCAAAAATAAGGCTTATTATTACTTCTTCTTACCCAAATACCTATATAAGAAAAACAAACCTACTGAAAAGGCAATAGCACCCCCTATTCTTTTCGTTGGATACCACTTTCTCAACCATACATGAAAATGTTCGGGTTGTTTTTCCCAAAGTACTACTGCTCCCATATTTTCTATCAAATCTTTTAAAAGTATTTTTTCATCATACGTCAGATTTTTAACAGACAAATCTACTGCATATCCTGTACCATGTCCTTGATAGTGAGGATCACGTTTTAAATTTGCCTCTAGTTTTTCTTTTTCGTATTTTTTAAGTGTTTCAAGATCCTTTTGAGGACAATAATCACGATACATTTGTTGTGTTTTTGAACCATAAATAGCCAAATTCTCACCGTTTGTACTGTGGTAGTTATTGCATACTACTCTTGCTTGATCGTACGGAGATCGGTATCCACTGGTTACATATAAGGATATGCCATGCTTTTTTACTTTCTTTGTTAATTCGTTGAGAAAAACTGGTATCTTGTTCCCCATAAACTGTACTCTACTTCCCATGTCAAATAAGTATTTCATCTGTAGTCGTCCACTTTATAAAGATAATCTACTGGTAATTTTGTTTTTAATAACAATTCTTCAAAATCAATTTCAATTTCCAAACTTTTAAAGTCAACAGATATTGCTACTGGTGGAAATTCATAAGGCACTTTAAACTTTGAACGATAGGATAAATATCGTTCATACCAACTCTGACTAAAGGAATTTGCTATCGTAAATGGCACATAACCATATTCCTCTCTCATTTTCTGTATCATATCCTCATCTGATAAATTCTTATCATCTAAGACATTGTATCTGAAATTTAAAAACTTTAAGAATTTATTATCTACGTTGCCTGTTATGACAAATATTCTTTTTTCAAAATTAATTATTTGCTTTGTATCTAGTAATTGTTTGTGTGGTTTAAAATTTCCTAACATTTCTCGAAACGCATAATGTAAACCCTTGCTTTGGTTATCAAATGCTCTTCTACAAATTGTTCTATATCCTTGGCTACCCAACAATGGATTTGTAGATATTATGGTTTTTTGGGAACTTTCATCATAAAATTCCATCTCTTTCCACCCATTAAAAATTCCCCCATAATCAGTTTTTGGATTGAATATGCTCCAAACTCTTTGTGGAACTTCTTCGCTTTTCTCAACACTAAGATCCAATCTCATGCTTACACTAACAAGTTTTTTTGAAGAGGGAACTCTTTTAGGTTTGGGTTCTTTTTGGGAATATGCGATAATTTTATCTAATGGTGTACCTTTATATCCACCCTTGGTTATCTTTACAAAACCTTTTTGGCCTTTATATTTTATCGGTATTTTATATTGCAAGAAGGCAAATTTGTCTTTTAATTTATCTTCCAATTGTCTCATAACAAAGTCATAACTTGCATTTTCCAAATTATCTTCTTCATTGTTATAGAAGTATAGTGCCTTAACAAATTGTTTTTGCAAAACTCTTTCAGTATCGACATTTAAGTCAGATAATATCTCTTTTTGTGCAAAGTATTCATCTGCTATTTTATCAAAATGATGAAAGAAATCATCAACAAGAACCATAGCCAAGTCTTTATTTATTTCATCAATACTGTTTGTTTTTCCTTGTTCAATTATGTTCAAGTCTTTATCAAATATTGTATATGTTAAAAACCAAGTATCTTCATTATTAATTGATCTGTGGTCATTTTTCTTAATATCTGCGTCCAAATAGATAGTATCCCTAACATCAATGTTGCTTTTTGAAGAATAATCATGCTTAAACATCATTTTTATTCCATGCTTTCCTCTTCTTTCTACATTAAATCTACTAGCATTACTTTGTTTAATATAGTCTATCGTATTTTTTCCACCACCTTGCTGACGTAAGTTTTCGTATAGTGTTTCCAAACTATCATCATATCTTTGTGTCATTGTTAATTGCTGAATTTCTTTAATTAATTTATCTTCTTTTGATCTTCTTTGATGTGCGATTTCTAAGTTTCTATACAACTCTTTATCTTCTTCACTTTTACTTTGTTGTTTTTTCCATGCTGGCATACTACGAAAATCATCATAAGTAGTTAAACCCAAAACCTCACTTTCAAAATCTCTTAAATAATTAAGTTTTTTCTTATTTCCACTAGAGAATTCTTGATCTCTTCTCGACCATGGCATACCCAAATAACTCTTGAACAACTTAAAGTCCTCTTTGGAAAGACGTTCATCATCAATTAATTTTATACGAAATCTGTCTTTATCATAATCATAAATTAATTGCAATTTAATTGGTTTGCTTGCTTTTCCTTTGAAGTCTGTTGTAGTTTCAAAGACGTTTGGCTCTACCTCTTGGATAAGGTGTCTGAGACTAGGCATTAAAAGACTATTTTTAATGTTTTTGTCTTGTGTTTTACTTACTTTTTCAATAAATTTTTCAGCAAGATTGATATAATCATATACTGAAACAAGACTCATATTTATTTTTTCCCCAATATCTCCATGTGATAATCTTTCTGCTATTATTTTTCCATAAGGAAATTTATTACTTGATGTTGTGTCAATCTTTAATATTTTAAACTTTCCTTTGTTATCATTCAAAAAATCAATTGGATCTTTATAATCTGCCGAACTGTAATCACTTTCTAAACGATCAAGATAATCGCCTACTAACAAATAAAATGGTTTTTCGTCTTTAAAATATCTATTTAATTTTTCTTCTCTCTGTATTACATGTTGTGGTACTTGTGTTTTACGTTCTTCTTCTGCTTTGCGTTCACGTTCAATTCGTGCTTTTTCCTCTTTCTCTTTCTTTTCCAATCTAGCAAGTTCATGCTCTGCAACAATATACAGATAAGAGAAAAATTCACGCAATATATTCTTTGCTGAGTTTTCGTCAACCTTTGTATATATCCACTTAGGTGATCCACTCAAACCGAAGTTATAATCCAAACGATCCAACCTAGTTTGAAAAAACCAATAATCTTTTTTTTCATTTTCATCAAACTTTCCGTATTGTAAACGATATGTCATAGATATTCGAGTATTTATAGATATTTTAGGTTTTACTGGTAGAAAAGTAACTAATTGAGTTAATGCTATTACGTCTTTAACAGATTCCGTAATAAGTCTAGGATAATCGGATCTTGACATTGTAGTTTGAATTCTTCTTATGTCAGTGAGTTTAAAGTATTCTTTTAATACTTCAACCTTTTTATCGTCAACTAGGATTGTTTTTAAATTGGTATCCAATCTAGGCATTGTACCTATTAAATTATTAATTTGATCTATTAACCATTCCAATGTACTTGTTTTTTTATTCACCATTTCTTTGGGTATCAGTGCGTCAGCCTCAGTTATGATTTTTTCAATTTGTGGAAAAAATGCTGAACATTTTTTTTCTCTTTTCTTTATCACTGGACATATATGATAATGAGACAAACCATTGTATAATTGCTTTTCTTTTTCAGATAAATCTGTTAAAATTTTTTCCGTAAATGTTCTTTGATTGAGAGGGGAGAATTCTAAAGTCTTACCATGCTTATCTTTTTGTTTAGGTGGATAAATTGGTTTTTTTGGAAGATTTGAATGAACAATTGGATTTTTCCTACTTGCTTTTACGATATTCAGATAGAAGATAGCCCTACGATATGTCTTTTTGGAATAATTGCCTATTCCTTGCTCATATTTTCGCTTTATGGTCTTTGCACACTTAATACGTTGCTTTACTGTTGTAGCACCAAATTCTTCCTTGCAATACCTAGTAAACGCACCCTCTGTTCCCTTATCATCTATTTCTTTGAAAGCACCTTGTATCCAATTGTTATTTGGGTTTGCTCTTTTCGGTGTGTAACTATTAATTTTTCCAATTTCATAGTCTAATTCTCTACGTTGAATATCAGATAATTTTCTGTAGCCCTCTATTCGGTCTTTCTTATCAATTAATTTATTTAAAGTTAAACCTTCACCATAACTACCCCATTTAGCCAATCCCCCCATCATTTTAAAAGCATGTGTAGTACTTACAAATTTATGGTCTTTGTTCCTATCTGCCTTTCCTTTGCGTATTGCTCGAACAATATCGTTGTATCTAGGTTCAATAGAAGTAAAACTTTTTTTCTTATTTCTATTTCTTTTTGCTATAATGCTTTTATTTTTTTTCTTTATATACTCTGAAAGACCATAAGGTAATTTAACAAAATCCCATGTAATCTCTTTTCCATAGCCATTATTGACTATTCCGTATGTTTCTAACCAATCAAGTATGTCACGTTTTTCTATTAATTTATTTTTTTCCCAATCCATTTGTTTCGCATATAAGTCAATTAATTCTATATTTAAATTAGATATTGCTTCAAAAGTTTGTTGACGATCATATTGTTCTTTTTGTGATAAATCTTTTATATTCTTTGAAATAAAATATGATTTTCGTTCGGCTATAGGTACTAAGTCTTTTAAAACATTTTGAACATTATCTAATTCTACCTCTACTTGTTGCTCACTTTGTTTCTTCATATCCAAAAGTCCTTTTAATTTACTTTGTATTTGTTTCTTCTGTTTATCTGTTGATACTTTGCCTAGTAACGACTCTTGCGTTGATATATCAAAGTCAATAACACTGAGAGGATCAATCTCTCTTGACTTTCTCAACAACAATGAAACTGCTTGTTGTTCTATATTCTTTTTCAAGTCAGAAGTTACACCTCTACTATATGCGTCTTTAAGATACCTATCAATCTCTAGTATAGTCATAGGTTGTATTTGTGAAACAAGCGACTCAGAATAGACTACAGGTGTGGTTATAATAGCCTTTCCATATTGGATTGCTATATTGTTTCCACGTTGTACCAATTTTGACTTACCATATTTGTCTATATTTTCTGATTGTAAATCGTTTAATTCATTTGCTATATCAGTTAATAAATTGTCAATTGTAGACCTTTTTAATTGTCTTATATTATCGAAAAGGCTTTTTTCCTTTTCGCTTAAATTAATTTCTAACAAAGATGATAATTGACTATACAAATCATATTTTGTAATTTTGGGATTTCTTTTTTTCATTTTAAATATCTCTTCTCAATTGCATTAACACTGTAATATCTTTATCTAATCCAAAACAGGACATAAACATAGGTTTATTAAAGTCTTTAAAACTTCCAATAGACGTTATTTCGGGTTTGGTCAATTTATCCATAACGGAAAGTATTCTGTGTAAATAATATGGTTTGAAATAAATCTTAGTATTTTTTCTAAAATCTCCACCACCACTCAAATATACTGATAGACCATCATTATCGAGACTCACAATAATTTCATCTTTTTGGACACCAAATGGTATATTCCATATTTTTGCCCTTAAAAAATTTGTCAAATCATTTACAAATGCATGATCCTGTATCCTTGCACTTTCATTCAAAATTTGTTCAGTTCCTATAGTGCTATATGAAAAATTAAATCCACATTGTCCATCATCTGTAAAAAACATGACACATAAATTATCTTTTTTCTGTGTAAATTTCTTATTTGATGTGGTATTTGTCCAACTTTGTGCCGTAGTATAACCATTTTGTAAACAGTAAATATATGCCAGTTCAAAAGCCTCTTCTACATATTTCTTGGTGAGTATATAATAAATTCTATCACCTGTAGCACCTTGTATTATCGGATTGACTAAAGGCATATTTAATTCATCCTTACCAAAAACAAACCCCCTGTAAAAGGAAGAATAAAATAAAGAAAGATCAGACCCATCTTTTGCTGATATACTCATTCTGTTATCAGTAATTGGTATGTAAATATCTCCACCCTCTTTGACACTATCAATCAACATATCAACTGGAAAGGATATCTTGTTATTGTATTCTGTTCCCCTTTGTGAGTCTTTGTTCGCTATAAATGTCTTAAAGTATTTTTTAATGTATTCCTGTTGTTGTGTAGGATACTCTTTATTTTCGTATTCACATGATATGACCGTTGCATAATTTCCATCAGTTTGCATGAGACTCATTCCCATACCATATACATGTTGTAATCCTATGGCTCGATCAATATCTATCAATCCATGTTCTTGTATATTATTTTTTGGGAAAAACAATTCGAATAGATGAACATTTTGAATTCTGCTACAAACCATTCCATATACTTTTCTATCCCAAAGTTCTTCATAAAATGAGCCAAGACCACGTTCTTGATCGTCACCATCAGGATATGGAGGAATTGTTATACTTGTATTTCCAATTTTTAGATGGTTATAATTATTTATTTGTTTGAGAGAGAAATTAATATTTTCATAAGGTTTGCCTTTTAATATAATTTTAACACTCTCTTTCTCTGATTTTAATTGTCTTTCAGTGCTGAAAACACCAATTACTGAATGTTCTTCTTTGTTGCCTACTTTTCCTAGAACAATTGGGGATACTCTCCAATTGCTTAATTGTTTATAAGAGTCCGTTCCAAACGAATAAGGAGACAAACCCATATACATTTCTTTTTTAAATTTAATTGGAATAAAACGATAATCACCTTTTCCAAGAGTTAAAAATCTATTGATATGTTTCTTGTATTCTTTTGCATTAAAATTAATAAAGGTATCTTCTTCCCGATAGTCCAAAGTAATTGTTAATGGATTTCCTTTCTTCTTTGGTGCTTTCTTCTTTGGTGCTTTCTTCTTTGGTGCTTTCTTCTTTGGTGCTTTCTTCTTTGGTGCTTTCTTTATTGTTTTTTTACGTTCCTCTTCGGCTTTACGTTCCTCTTCGGCTTTTTCTAATTGTTCCGTTCCTAATCTACTCACTTCTTTGACAATGTTGGCAATTAAGTGTCTATAATAATCTACAAATTCAAAATATAATGCTCTTTCTTTATCTGATAAATTATAAAGCACCTCTTTGTCTATATTGGATACTATATTTCGATATATATTACTCGCTTTTGGGTATACAAATTTTATTTTTCCTTTTTTCATGTCCAATCCTTTAAAGTATTAATTAATTCTTTCATATCAATGTTAGCACAATCTATTTTACTTGATCTTGCATGAAAATGACTACAAAAACCATTAAATGTATTATCTACGACTTGGCTATCTACTGTAGTTTCTGTTTGTGGTGCTAGCAATGGAATGTCGTAAATATGATGTACTGCAAGCATTAAAGACTTCAATGCTTGAATTTGTACAGGATAGAAATCTAGGTATGGATCTAGAGTCCTATCATGTACTTTAGAACCATCAACAATACCCCTTTCTCCAAATCCATTGTCAACATACCAGTCTTGCCATTTAAGGTCGTGAGCATTGGATATTTCGACACCAATTGATGAATGATTTAACTCTCGAATACCTACATGCCAACATGCATTATTCATATCCACCAATTGATAAATTGTTCCATCATTATCTATGCAAAAATGAACAGAAATTCCTCTTTGATTTAAAATTCTAGCACAAATACTTGAAGATAAACACACGTCCCAATGAGAAAAGAACATTTTTGGTTTTCTATCGCTACCAGCATAAGATGAATACGTTCCACTTTTGCACGATAAACCATTATCATCTGTCCATAATACAACCTTATCCCACTTAATAGGATACAACTCCCCATTTGCTACAATATGCTTGTTGTTTTCGGTATGCTCAATTGGTGTAACTGATGAATTTTGTTCCATTTCTGTATATTTTCGTCTATAAGTTTGAGAACCACACAAACCATCAGCACTAAGACCAACTGAAATTTGAAAATCTGTGATGTTTCCTACAAGTTCTGCATTGTAATCTGTTGCACCAAACCAACTAGGTGACCAGCCTTTTTTAAGACTTTCTTGTTTATTCCATTGGATTTTATCTTCTAAATTCATTATAAACCCCTTTTAATTTAATTAGTTTAACCCATTATACAAAAATATGAAAAGACTAGCAAACGTAGTCTTTTCGAGTAAGTAATTTTAATTTAATTAACTTACATCTTTACATATAAAAAGGACAGGAGATAGGCTAACTAAGATTTACTTCATCAATGCTATATGATCTTTTTCTGCTTTTGCTATTAGGTGCATAGGAACATTTGCATTGCGAAACCACTCCATTTCTCGAATACTATGAGATAGGACTTCGGACCGAGGATAGCCTCTTTCTCTTAGCATTTGATGCTCATTTAGCAATCGCTGTTGTGTGGCAAGATCAAGATAAGGCAAGATCTTTGATTCCTCAAATTCAAGATGACACCCTATGCAACAACTGCTTTTTGAGTTTTTGCTCCACTTGTAAAGTACAACTCCGACCCCGACCAGTAGTACTTGTTCTAACAGAATCATCTTTCATTCCCTCGGTATCAGTACATATAAAAAGCATCAATCTTTTTTATGAGTCTCTTAGTTTGCAGACCGGGAACTCATAAAAAAGACAGGAGATGGTATGATCAATATATCCAAACCTTATATTGTAAGCAAATTTTATTTTAAGTCAATTTCAATTTCAACGTAGTCTTTTCGAGTAAGTAATTTTAATTAACTTTAATTGTAATATTTATTATGTAATCGAAATCTATCGTCCTTTGTTGCTTGTTCTACCATGCTCCAAATTATTCCGACTTCATCTAGTCCTATTGCATAATGATGTTGTTCAAAGGCTCGTTGACTTGCCTTTGGGTTCAATTGTTTTGCTAATTCTTTATCGACTACATCACGTTTTTTCCAACCAAAATTCCTACTAACATTTGGTCTACCTACGAATAGATGGAAACTATTTGCTGAGTCTACCAATTTTGACTCTAGGGGATACAACTCTATCCCCTCACACTGAGTACCACACAATTCATTCTTAATCCTTTGCTTATCTCTCCAATCGCTTCTGCTTGTATTCTCATGGTTTTTAATGCATAACCATACTGTATCCAAATCCCATAAATAAACAAGGACATGATATTGACTATTAACAAACTTAAAGTCTGCGTTTGCTTGATAGTACATATCATTAAATTCATCATCTGTTACACGATATGCGTATCTATTAAATTTTAATTCCAATTCATCCCATTTTGGAATAAAAGCAATTTGTCTGATATTATCGTCTACCCACAACTTTTGTGGAATACGTCTTGCCAAATCCCTTGCTTTCAACATCAACTTATTGATTTTGTCCATATATATATATTTTTCCATTACTTTTTCTCCTGTGTGTTTGTTGGAACTTGTGTCTGATCTAATTTTTCTGAGAATTCAAGAAGAAAACCCCATTCTTTTATTTGTTCCTCTATATAAAGTCTTGTATTGTTGGTAGCAACCGATACTTCTGTGGATTTAGTATCATAAAACTTTATCTCTGCTCTTTCATTCAGTCCTTGATTTGACCAACCACCATGAGGAAGATGATTGTGTGCAAGAGCATAAGTCCACGATATATCAATCATTTCATCACTTTCTTCATCATATTCACTACCTACTAATATCCATATTGGTATTTCCTTATTTTCCATGTCATTCTCCTTTGTTTGATAGGTAAAAAAATAACTGAGTGTTATACTCAGTTATCTTATACTACTATATAGAACACTATGCAAATTTTATTTTAATTCAATTTCCATTTCAACATCACCAATCACTTCAAATCTTTTCTTAGACAGGACATTTGACATATAATTTGATACCATAATATTGTTAATCCTATAAGGTTCTTTTCGCCACCCCTCTGCTTGTAATCCACACTCGATCTCATTTTCAAAATGTAACAGGTTGCAAGCGATAAACTCACACATGCCCTGTTCCGTTTTTATTTCAAAAGGAATAATATGGTTTAAATTGAAAAGAATAGTAATCATTGTACTTTGCTCCATGCTACTTTTTGCCAT
>Ga0080013_1000434_pt1 | contig 59363 bp, 63 predicted proteins | sample ETNvirenome_6_85_FD_69236 | JGI IMG/M metagenome (GOLD analysis project Ga0080013, IMG submission 69236) | Marine viral communities from the Pacific Ocean - ETNP_6_85 (SPADES assembly) (version 2) | ecosystem: Environmental > Aquatic > Marine > Oceanic | place: Pacific Ocean | collected 2013-06-19 | reverse complement strand
TTGATTATTATGAATGTTATAGCAAGGAGAAATACGTATTATATAATGTATTTATTCAACTTCCTCCGGGCGTAACAAATGTACAGGAAATGAAACAACAAGCGGAAGAACAAATTGCATTAAGAGAACAAGAGCTTCAAGTCGCCTTTAAAGAGAAAGCGCAGGAAATGCAGATGTTGGCAGCTCAAGGCGAAATTATACCAGAGAGAGCTAAGATAGAAATTGAAAAAGCTCAGAGAGAGATGACTCAACAACTAGAACAATTTAAAGCCCAATTAGAAGCTGAAATAGAAGAGTCATCAAATCAAATAGAACAACAGGTTATGACTCAAGAAGAATATGATTTATTTTTAGCAGACCCACTACTAAAGAAGACCATTGTTGAGGCTGTTAAGTTTTATGATACTAGGATTAGACTTAGCGTTTCTCTTGGGGCAGAAACATTATTATTTGAAACAGCATTACCAATTGCGGATTACCCTTTGATACCGATACCTTATATGTGGACAGGAACTCCATATCCAATGTCTGCCGTTCTTCCACTTATCGGTAAGCAACAGGAAATTAATAAATCTCATCAACTTATGATTCATAATGCAAATTTAGCATCGAATCTTAGATGGATTTATGAAGAGGGTTCAGTCCCAGAGGCAGAATGGGAGCAATACTCTTCCGCTCCCGGTGCGTTACTGAAATATAGACAAGGGTTTGCTCCTCCGACCCCCGTTCAGCCGCTACCTATAAATAATGCTTTCTTCGCTACGGTTCAAGAAGGGAAGCAGGATATGGAGTATATTTCTGGTATTTACTCTTCAATGCAGGGGGATACTGGTGCGCAGCATGAAACATATCGAGGTCTACTCGCCCAAGACGAGCATGGAACACGAAGGATAAAAGCGTGGATGCAAACCATTGTTGAACCTGCATTGGAGCATTTAGGTAGAGTATTTATGCAGACCGCACAGCAGACGTATAAAGCACATAAAGTATTTAGAATTGTTCAGCCTAGTGCAATTCAAGAAGATAGAGAGGTGGCAATTAATGTTCCTATCTATAATGATTTGGGGAATTCTATAGAAAAATTTAATGATTATGCTGGTGCTTCATTCGATGTAAGGGTAGTAGCAGGGTCATCTATGCCAGTAAATAGATGGGCATTACTTGAAGAATATTTTAGATGGTATCAATCTGGTCTTATTGACGATATTGCTATGTTGGCAGAGACAGATGTTCGAGGTAAAGACCAAATTCTCAAGAGAAAATCAATATACTCTCAATTGAAATCTCAGGTTGATGGGCTTGAAGGTGAATTAAAAGATAGAGATGGAACCATTGAAACTCTTAAACGTCAAATTATACAAGCAGATATTAAGGATAAGTCCAGAAAAGTTGAACATGGTATGCAGGGTGAAGCCTTAGAATCTAAAGCACAACAAAAACTCATGCGTCAGAGAATGGCGGATAAGGCACAAGAAAAAATGCAGGAAAAATAATCTTGCAAAATACACACATAAAGGAGTAAACTATGACACAATCAGACAACCTGCAAAGCAGCCCTGATGTAGAAGAAGCCGTAACAGGCACACAGGGAAGCGGACTAAATGACCCAGGCGAGTTTTTTGCAGATTTAGATGCAGCAGCAAACGGGATGATTTCCGATGCTCCCCCTCCTCAGCAGACAACCTCGAAACAAACGAGTCCTGTTGCCGAAGCCACAGAAGGTGGCGAACTTGAAACGCTCCAAAAGAGATATTCAGATTCTAGCCGAGAGGCGAAACGTCTTAACACACGAAATAAAGAACTTGAGCGATATGCACCTCTTTTAGACCGTATGCGAGAAGACCCCAATTTAATTCAGACAGTAAGGAATTATCTTGACGGTACAAAACAGCAAGGCATCAAAGATAGACTTGGAGTTTCTGAGGATTTCGTCTTCGACCCAGATGAAGCCTTTTCCGACCCTAAGTCTGAATCAGCAAAAGTCTTTGATTCTATTGTAAATGATAAGGTTAATAAAATCGTAAATGGGAAATTACAGCAGCAAGAAAGTGGACGACAAATACAGCAAGACCAGCAGTCTTTTAAAGACAAGCACGGTCTAACTGATGAAGCTTTTACAGAATTCATGGAATTTGCTAAAAGTAGACCTCTTAATTATGATGACATTTTTTACCTTATGAACAGAGAATCTAGAGATGAAACTATTGCTACAGAGACACGGAAAGAAGTTGCGACTCAAATGCAAAATGTAAGGCAAAAGCCTCAATCATTAGCGGGAACAGGCGCATCGGCAACAACCGAAGAAACAGTAGAAGATGCTATATTTGATACCATGCTGAAAGAAGGGTTAGAAAATCTATGGAATCAATAAACTCATAAGGAGTCAACAAAATGGCTACAACACCATTACAACTAAGTAATTGGAACTTAGCTGATGTAGATTCTCCGGGTTCCGCGGGTTCAGACCTAAACACTGGTGTACTTCGCAGAAAGTATAATTTTGGTGACAGGGTATCCGAACTGGCGATAGCTCAGACCCCTTTCTTTCGATTTTTATCGAAGGTTGGGAAGAATCCTACTGACGACCCAAGTTTCAAATTCACGGAAAGACGACCATCTTTCCATAAACGCTATGCCTATGTAGTTGGTTACAACACAACATCAAAACAATTTGGTGATGCTACATTAAAGGAGGCAGGTGGCTCAAGCAACCTTTCTCAAGGTGACGAACTACAGCTTTTTATGGCAGGCGATTACTACCCTCAAGGAAACATTCAAAATGTTTACGGGCAGGCTAGTGGAGAAATAAAAATTGGAGCAGCAGATACTGCACCAAACTTTTTTCTTAAGAATCAAATAATCAAAATCCCAATTTCGCATACGGCTGGCGGTGGCGTTCCCAATGATTATGTATTGGCGAGAGTCAGCGCAGTTGCGGCAGCAGCAAACGAAACATATACACCTTCTGGTGGTTCAGAGGGCGCACATTCATGTGTGAAAGTCACTGCTAATATTGTTTCTGGCGCAGTCAATGCACCTAAGGCAGAATTAACATCATTCACATCAAACAAACCATATGAAGGTGTTTATGATAAGTCTATCGCAGGTGCATTAGAAAGCTATCGTACATATGTTGTTGGTAGTGCTTATGGTGAAGGTTCACAACTCGCTAACGAAACATGGAATGACCAGCCTTTCTCAACCGGTTATGGGCAAACTCAGATTTGGCGTACTGAATTCGGTATGACAAACACGGCTCGTGCTACAGTATTGAAGTACGAAGCAAATGAGTGGGCTAGAATCTGGCGTGAAAAACTGATTGAGCATAAATGGGATGTTGAACAATCCTTGCTCTTTGGTTCTCAAGCAAGTGTAGATAGCGTAGGCTATACTCAAGGTGCAATAGATTTTATTGTGAATAATGGTAACATTTTCTCAATGGATTTAACAACTAAATCTCAGGATGCCTTTCTTGATGATTTAAGCAACTTGGTAGACCCTCGCTATAATGATTCACAAGCAACTGTGTTCTTCTGTTCAACGGCAGTATACAATTGGCTACATAAACTAAGTGGATACTTTTCCAACAATGTTGGTATGGTTAATCCAGGAGGGTCAATGACTCCCTCTGCTGATAGTTTAGGTAGAACCGATTTTGCGTTGATGGGAAAATCCAAATCGTTTGGTGTTGATATTTCAAGAATCAGCACTCTCTATGGCGATATGAATGTTGCTCGTCATGTGATGCTAGATGGAACTGATGTTAAAATGGTTGGTATTAACATGAAGCATTGTAAGTATCGTCCACTAGTAGGCAATGGCGTATCCCGTGACACATCAGTTTATGTCGGTGTTCAATCGTTAGAGAACACTGGTACGGATAAGAGAGTCGATATGATTCTCACCGAAGCTGGTATGGAATGGCAAATGCCTGAAGCACACGCAATCTGGAAGTAGCAGATAAAGAAATGATGGGGAGTCACTGTTCACCATACTCCCCACTTTTTTAATCATGGCACTTACTGCGATAACAGCTGAGATAGAAACTTTAACTGGGGTAGGAAGCGCAAATACTAATTATATTGCATCGGCTCAGAAGTTTGTAATCTCTAGTCTTCCCAAGAATTACACTTGGACTTTTGTTGGTAAAACTAGTTTAGCTACAAGCAACCCACTCACATTTTTTGATGGTGCTGTACCTGTGGATACTGATAGTCTTTTAGGTGTTGTAAGGGGAAAATATACTTGTACTGAACTTGACCAGAGATATAGAGGAATGGTTGAGTCAGTAGACACATCTAGTCTATATTATCCAACCAATAAACATCCTAAATATCTAAAGGATGATAGTGCAAAAATTTCTATATATCCCGCTCCAGACGCTACGGATAAAGGCTATTTACTTTTTGCGAATTATCTTCAAGTAGACGATGATTCAGATTTAAGAAATGCTGTCATATTTTATGCAGCATCAAAAGAATTTTTACAATTAGCCATTGGTAAATTAGTTGCTTGGACAGACGTTGCTGCTCCAGCGGTTCCTTCAAACCCAAATTTTGGAGCAGATTTATCAATGTCATCAATATCACTTCCTGTTGCTCCGAGTATTGATAAAACAGTTTTAGATACTACTTCGTGGGTTGCGCCTACTTATGTTGCACCTAGTTTGCAATTGGCGGATTTTCCTACTTTATCGTGGGAATTTCCATCGTCTCCTGTTGCTCCCTCTATTGCATCTATTAGTGTAGCAGATTTTTCAGGTGCAGCCCCGACTTTTGAGCAACCAGCTATGCCTAATTTAGATTTCGCGGAAGCCTCTGCCTTTGTGACTGGTGAAGACCCTGAGATGGTAAACGCATCATTAAGCGTAATTAATGGTAAGGTAGGTGAATTCCAAGCACATTTAGCAAAATCTCAAGCGCAATTCAATAAAGACCAGTCTATATATCAAGCGACTATTCAAGAAAAAATACAAGAGGCGCAATTAGAAGAAAGCTTTGAAGGTAGGAAACTTCAGAAATTCCAAGCTGAATTAAGTGATTATGGTGCTGAAGTAAATAGAATTATACAAGGCAACCAGAATCAAACAGGAGAATGGCAATCTGAACATCAAACAAAAATTGGAAAATTTAATGCTGATATTCAAGTTCAGCTTAATGTATTTAATAGTGCTAATATAGATTTTCAATCCAAGATTCAAGAATCAGTTCAAAATGCTACTTTTGAAGAAGTAGAGGAAAAGAATAAATTAACTAAATTTCAAGCTGAGATGTCTAAGTACCAAGCAGAAGTGCAAAGAGAAGTTCAAATATATCAACAAAGCTTTTCAAAGAATTCAGCAGAATATTCTTCAACTATGGCTAAATTTCAATCGGAATTAAGTAGGTTTCAAGCAGAAGTAGCTAAGAAAATGCAAGAGATTCAAGCAGGAAATCAGCTCTCTGGTGTTTATGAGAAACAGGCTGACAAATACTATTCTTGGGCAACGGCAGAAGTGCAAAAATTTATTGCTAATAATGAAAGAACTACATCTAGAGCTATGACTCAACAAGCTATCCAACAAGGAGGATAAAAATGGCAATATCCGCAAAATATTATATTAATTATTCAGCATCGGCAACCCCAATAGAAGAGGTTTTTGGGAATAATGCTGATTCTGGAACAGATAGTTCTCGTTTAGTACATAGCGATATAGATAAATCCGTAGGGGGAAGTAAAGAATTTTATGCTGGTGAGACCGCAACTAATTTGCAGTATAAAGATTATCCAACAACAACTTCAACAGTTCTTATGAGTCATGCTGATATTATAGGCACCTTTGCTGGTGCCGAGTTTCTTATGATTACGATTAGGTCAGCAGCATCCACAGGCACTCCTAATTGTTTGGTAGAATTCTCAAATGGAGTACAATGGGTTACAGTATGTAGGTTGACCGGAGTGGGTGATGTTATGGTACTCCCTGTTACGAATAAGAATTTAGCAGAAGTTAGACTTAGTTCTAGTGCTTCTACTACAATAGCAAATTTAGACATATTAGCAGGAAAAGATTAATGACGGTTCAAGAAGTAATGGAAAGAACTGGTACAACTGAAACAAAGTTAGTACTAGCTTGGATAAGAGATGCTATACATCTAATTCAATCTACTTATAATGAAAATATAGGCACTTGGAAAACTGATGTTACTGATGGGCAAAGAGATTATCCTATCCCCGCTGATTTAATAAAGATTATGTCAGTTTCTATAAAAGACACAGAAGCTAAGAAGTTTAAAAAAATTAGAAGACTAGTATTTCAACCAACGGTGACAGAGGACTTAGAGCCAGAATGAGTAGAAACGTAGAACAAACTTGGGGATATTACATATCTGGTAGAAATATTCAGCTATATGAAATCAAATATGGTGGTACATCACAAGATATTAATTTCAGAGTGAAAGTGCCTAATCCAGAAGATTCGGTTGAGTTACAATATCCCGATGAAACTATTACTGGTGGTTTAATGTTTGAAGGCACTGCTTTTATAGAACCATTTGTATCGAATGACCCTAATTTATTGGTGAATGGCGAACAACCAGACCTTTCAGCAGATTCTAATCCAGATGAGGATTCTCATATTAATTTAAACAGGATGTTAACTCTTGCGTGTATTGATTATATTAAAGGTATGTTGCAGGACAGAGCGGGAGATGTTGGGAAAAAGGAATATTATATAAAAGAATTTTACAGTAAATTAGCAGATAGTGAGAGTAATAAGCGGAGGGACATAATGACCTTTCCTGTTTCTCCTTTTGCATTAAGATAATATGGCAAACTTACAAAGCATGGTACTGCAAGAACGAATGAACACCATTAATGGTGATGCTATATGGGCTTATACTTTTCAAGAAGCTTGCAATAAGTATCTTATAGCAAATATAAGTGGCTATTCGGGGATAGGTATTAATAAATATACACCTGAGGAGGCATTTTCTATTATTAGAGATAAGTCTGATATTAGGTCACATACTTTAGAAGAATTAATGAATGATATGGGGTCGTATGGATTACATGATTATACGGCTCGTGAATCACTTAACAAGCAAGAATCAATAACGGAAGGATAATGTCAACTACTTGGGAAACATCTACTAGTCAGCAAGCAACTACGTTTACAACTGTTGCTGGAGCCTCTAGTGGAGTTTATACATTTAATACACCCACTACTACCCCTGTATATACTACAAGTTTTATAAATTTTATAGGTAGTTGGGAAACATTACAAACAATTTGGTCGCAGGTTTCAGATGTTTGGGGAGATTTATAATGGCTAGTCTAACAGGTCAAAATGTTAATACATCATATAAAGATTTACTTACAGTAGCTGGTACTACTTCTGGTCAGGGCATTGAAAGTTCCCTAAAACAACTTTTTGATGGCAATGGGGATGGCACCGCATTATCATTATCAACTTCCGATATTGGAGTAAGAGGTAATTTCCTCACAGACTCAGTAACGGATTTTATCTTCAAGAATAGCTCTGGAACTACACTATTTCAGATAGATAGTGGAGGCGTTATTAAACTAAAAGAACAAACATCTATACCAAGTGGAATTGAGGGAGGACTATATTATAAAGATAGTGTTCTCTATCTTGGCATAGATGAGTAAATAAAGGAGTCATAAGATGGCTACAGTATGGAAAAGAGTATTAACTGCTGGGACAGATGCTGGTACCCCATCAGCTATAGATTTAACAAACGCTACAAATATACCAGCAGCTCAACTCACTGGCACGATTGCAGACGCAAGGATGCCAGATTTAACTGGTGATGTAACAACTTCTGCTGGTGCAGTTGCTACCACGCTAGCAGATAACGTAGTAACACTAGCAAAAATGGCACCAGGAACAGATGGTAATATTATTAGCTATGATGCAAATGGAGACCCTGTTGCGATTGCTACTGGTTCAGACGGACAAGTATTAACAAGCGCTGGTGCTAATGCACAACCAGCTTTTGAAACGCTTTCAGGCTTAGGTGATGTTAATGAATATTCTTTTAAGACTATAGCAGTCGATGGAGAAACTGATGTAGTAGCTGATACTACAACAGATACATTAACTTTTGCGGAAGCTGGTGGAATGTCAATAACCACAAGTGGGGACACAATTACATTTACTTCGGCTACAAACGCTGGAGATGTGACTGGTATCACAGCTGGAGAAGGTATAACTGGTTCTAGTTTAACTGGTCCCGTGCCCACTATAACATTAGACTTAACTGAATTAGCGGCTGGAACTCAGGACTTTGACGGAGACGACGCAATTATATATCTTGATGATGGCACTCAAAAGAAAATGACGGTAGAAGATGTGAATCTTGGGGCATTTAAAAATGACCAAAATTGGACTTCAAATGCAGGTGATATTACTGCTGTAACTGCTGGTGCAGGATTGTCAGGAGGTGGAACTTCATCGGATGTTACATTAGCCATAGATGTTTCTGAGTTTAGTGCGGTTACTCCCGCATCAGGCGACTCATTCCTTACATTAGATTCAAACGGTTCTACTGAACAACGTACTACTGTCGATGCTTTAGCAACCCTTCTTGCAGGAACTAACATCTCTGCAACAAATGGGGTGTTATCTTCTACTGACACAACATATTCTTCTAATCAAGTTATAGATTGGACTGGTAGTGGTGCTGGGACTATACATACTGATAACTATGTTGAAAATGTATCTACAGCAATTTCTTGGACAAACGGTACTACTGCAGGTCCAACTTTGGTTACTGATGGTAATGACGTAGCAATTCCAGCAGCTTCATCTAGTTATTCTGGAGTCATTGTAACTGGTCCTCAAAGTTTACCCGGTAACTTTACAGTAACTGGCGACCTTGCCGTCAATGGAGATTTTACAGTCTCTGGTACTAACACGGTTATACTTGCTGAAGAACTCAAGGTTGAAGATAATGTAATAGTCCTTAATAGTAATTGGGCGTCTAATGCTGCTCCGACTCAAGATGCTGGTATAACCATTGAGAGAGGAACTCTAGATGACGAATCCTTCTTTTGGGATGAATCAAATAATGAATGGGCTATTGGACATACTGAATCTAGTAATGTATTTACGGTAGCAGCATCAATGTGTACAGCGAAGCAACAAACATATGATGAGAATCAAACTCATTCACACGGTGCTTTTGCTATTGGAAGCTTTCAAATTGATGGTAACGATATTTGGATGAGAGTATCATAATGGGACACAGGAGGACATATGAGCAAACTTGGAGAAATAAAGAAATTCGGTGAAGAGTCAAAAAAGGAATCTCTTAATGTAAAAGATACAGACTTCATATTAAAACTTATTATGGAGAGTAATTTTTCTGGTTTACAGCTTGAGCAGGCTTATAAGGTATTAGAAAAAATAACTAACATACATAGGGGGTTTTTAAATGAGACTTAATTTTGAATTCAATGAGATAATGCTATTGATATCTGCACTAGAAGCATCTCAAATATTAGGAAAAGATAGTATTATGGTCGCAAGTACTCTTACAAAATTATATAAAGCAAGGGATAAAGAAGGGCTCCCTGTTAAAGAGGGTGCTAAATAATGGCTACTGTGTGGCAAAGACTTCTAACAACAGAGGATGATGCTAATTATAAGAATGATAGTATAGAAGCTGGTGATGTTCCTGCTCACTCTACTGATAAATTAACAAGTGGGACTCTTCCTGTCTCTAGAGGAGGGACTGGTGCAACTTTTGGGTATAATAAAACTAATTGGGATACTGCCTATGGTTGGGGTAATCACGCAAGTGGTGGATATAGCACAGCAACAGGTGTTGAAAATAATGCTGATGTAACAGATGCGACAAATGTAACGGCAGCAGGTGCATTGATGGACTCAGGGTTTGCAAGCCTATCAGATGTTAAGGCAATAAATCAAGGACTCACAACATCTTCTGTTGCTCAATTTAATAGGCTTAATCTTGTTAGTGATGAAAATACTATGATTCATCTGAATAGTAGTGACGCTAATTCTAATATTTATATGGAAGATAGTGTTGGAGGTGCAAGTGTCAATATAAGACAAGATGGTAATACATATTCTTTAAGAACAGGTGGTTCAGAAAGAGTAAGTACAACATCTACCGCATCTACATTTACAGGAGAAGTTAGAGCAACAAATGAAGTAACTGCTTATTATGGTTCTGATATTGCTATGAAGAAGAATCTAACTCTAATATCTAACCCTTTAGAAAAAGTACTATCTCTTAGTGGGTATGATTTTAAATGGAAAGCAAAGGTGCTTAGAGATAGAGGTGGAGAAGATGGTTACTATGTTAGAGAAAAGGATGTGGGAATTATTGCTCAAGAAGTAGAAAAAGTTTGTCCTGAAATTGTGGCTACTCGTGAAGATGGTCATAAAGCAGTTAAATATGAAAAACTTGTGCCTCTTCTTATTGAGTCTATAAAAGAATTAACTGCTAAAGTTACGAGGCTCGAAGATGGCAATAGCTAGTAGTGGTGCAATAGAATTAAGTAGAGGAATTGGAGGAGAGTTAGGTGGTAGTGCTGGTGCTGAAACTGGATTAGAAGATGCTGCAACAGGCGGTATAGCTACTATAAATACTGCTTCTTCATCTTATCCAAATGCAGCTGCCCCCCACTTAATGAGTGAATGGTATTCTTATGACCACTCAGCAGCACCAGCTGGGTATGGTGGTATCTTTATAGATGACTTTCACACTACGGGTGGTGATGACCCTATGGATGCTCGAATAACCTATGCCACTACAGGGCTTCAAGATGGTCAGTCATTCCCAACTGATGGAGATGGCAATACAGTTACAACAAGACCAATTTGGACTTATAATCAAAGTGGAAATGGGTGTTCACATTACAATAATGATACACTTAGGTTAACAAATGCTAATTCGAGTCCAAATTGGAGAACTACTAATGTTCCTTCCCATCTTAATTTTAGTGGCACTATGAATATTGAGGCTCGATTAAAGATAAGTAGCTCTTCCAATAAAGACATGGTTATATTTATAGATACTATATCTCAGGGCGATGCTTGGTCAGGGTCTGTTTTAGATGAGGGTTATTTTATACAGTTTGACGATAGTTCATCTGAGTGGGCAATGATTAGGAGAAGAAATTCATTAGGTTCAGGGACAACAACACTTGGGCAGAGTGCTAATGGTGTTACTACTAAGGGTTCTTGGTTTACCGCAAAATGGACTTGGAACCAATCAACAGGTGCCCACAAATTGTATACTGATGGCAATTTAATTTTATCTGTTACTGATACAACTTATGATGATTTCTGTCCAAGTGGGGCAGGTATTAGAATTGCAACATTTAGATATATGTCTAATAATGCGTATAATGAGTGTGATTGGATAAAGGTTTGGAAATCATAATGGCTTATATAGACCCATATGAAGGAGATATGCCCGGTGTACTCGCTAAATTTAAATGGAAGATGGTATATGATGAAGATATGGATGAAACTAATCCTGAAATTGGGTTTAGTGGGGATTTAGAATATGCGTACAGCGTTGAAAGATTTGATAAAGAGGCGATGGAAGGTAATGTGTGGGTATGGATTTCTGATGATTCAGATGTTGATATTCTTAAAGCTCATTCGAGTTTTGTTGGTACTAGGCTACTAAGAGACGCTAGGTGAATGAGCAGCCCAATTTGGTGTCTGTTGTTGATGATAATGCTATCGTTAGCATTAACCTCAAATGGCTGGGGCAGTTACTTGTTTTGGTCGCTATGCTTGTTTACGGGTATTGGCGTATTGAGTCTCGACTTGGGAGCCTTGAAGAAGCGATGGTCACGGCTGATGTTAAAATTGGGGATTTACTTGGCAAACACATCGTGGAAGAAACTCTACAAAGAGAGCAATTAGAAGAGAAAGTAAGTTTTTATGAAAAAGAATTTAATATTAACCCACTTAGTTGGGGTAAAAGAAAAAAGAAATGACTTCTGATATTGTAACATTAATTCAAGAATTAGGATTCCCTGTTGCAATCAGTGTTGGATTGGCTTTTGCTCTATATAGTGTAGTAAGATTTATCTTAAAAGAAAAAGTTGAAGATACTCTAAAAAGATTTGATGAAAAACATGAAAACCTGCAACACAGATTGGATATAATTATGCAGGAACTTGGCAAGTTAAAAAAGTGGAATGCAGAGATTAAATCTGATTTAAAAATTTATATTGATTTAGCAATGAAAAATAAGTAAATGGGATTACAATCACCAAATAGTATGTTAAATGAGCAAATGGGTAGTCATACTAACCTCTAGGAAGTAATAATGGAACAATTTTTACAAGTATATGCAGAAGCTGGGATGATAGGCGTTGTAGGCGCAATGTTTGTCTTTATGGTATACCAAAATGCTAAGAGAGCAGAGCAACAAGCTGATGCTATACAAAATCTTAAAATAGAGAATGAAGGGCAGTCTAAAAACATTGAAAACATTGAAGGGATTGTACTTAAATTCTTAGACAGATGGAACCGCTCTGATGAGACCAGAGATAGGCGACATGAGGACTTAACTAAAGAAATTAACGGCTTGTCTGATGTAATGATGGAAGTCAAAGGACAGGTATCAAGAATAAATGGTAGATAATAATGGACAGCTTAAAGGTAACAAGTATAAGTACTAGTTTGGGTTTGGTGTATTGGACAGATATTATATCGGGGGTATTGATGTGCGTAATGTTTTCAGCACAAATTTACTACCTGTATTTAAAAACAAAAAAGATAAAGGAGTCATAAAATGGACTTTAAAAAAATGCTGATGGATTTAGCAGATGCACAAGCTCAGAAAATGCAAGATGAAGCAATGGGTTTTTTAGCGTCTGATGAGTTTGCTAACGAAATAGCTACAAAAATAAATGAGAAAATAGACATTCCATTTGTATCCGAAGAGAAAGAACAAATCTTTTTTGAAAGAGTTGTAGACGTAGTAACCGACTTAATGGAAGGCGTATTCAAGGGGAAATAAATGCCCAAGAATTTTGTTCAATACAATCGGTATGAACGGGGCATAAATACTAGAGTTGATGATACGGATATAGACGTTGCTGCTCTCGCAGAGTGTGACGGGTGGGATATTAACACCCCGGGCGAGATATTTACACTAGCAAATAGAGCAGATATAACGGATTTAGAGTTCAATGTAACAGACCCCGATGATTCTACAACTATTGCTCCAGTAATAAGTGGAAATAGTCAAATTGTAGTACGCTCTGATTATAGTTACGCTGACCCAGCGTTAGCAAAATCTATTGGTAATACTATGTTATTCTTTGCTAATAACGATGGAGATGTAGGTTTGATAACTGATATTGAAGGCACTCCTACTTATAGTGGCATTGTTATGGAATCTGCTTCTACTGCTGCTGTTAAACCATCGTTCTTTTGGTTTGAAGGTGCTTTAAGAATGTCTAATCCAGAGCATGATGCAACAATGAAACCACAATGGTTTGGAATAATAGATAGAACAAGATTCAGTTCTAGCGATGATAGGAATGTTAAAGATAAAGTATGGACTCAGGAAGCATCTGCTTTAATTGCTCCTAATTCGGGTGATATAGACCAAACTAATAATGGCAATGGAGTTGTTTATGTAAATGTAACTGGTAATAAATACCCTAATACCGATGGTCATCCCCCTAATATTATATTGTCTCAATCAGTAGACTCAGAGGACGGACAATGGTCATCTACTAGCTATGAATTTGGAATGAGTTATGTATACGAGGGCAATCAAGAAAGTACTATAACGTCTATGCTTATTGAAAATGAAAGTGGGTCTCTTGTAAGTGATTATGAACTTAATTTAAGACAATATTTTACTGGCGTTAAGATTTTTGTTTCAACTGCTGATGGTGCTGATTTTCCTTTAAGACAAACTGGTTGTAGGGTTTATATAAAGAAATCTAATGGAGGCTCAAGGTGGAGATTGTTTTTAGATGCTGATTTTAGGAGAGGTATAAGAACTAATACATTTGATAGATTTGATAATGTTTGGACTAGGGCTGATGATGGTGCATATACCGTAACATCTGCAATAGAGATGAAAAGTCCATCAATTGAAACATATGAGGGGTTTACTGGTGTTGTTAATGATGAAGTAGCTGTATCATTTCAAGACAATGGACATGGATGGGGAGACGCAGAAGCAGTTGGTAGAAGGGTTTTTTATTCTGGGTGTAATTACTATATAGGAGATGGAGGCACTTCGGTTGCACAACTACATGATAGAATATTCTATAGTATGGGAGGTAAACCAGATGTAGTTCCACCTACTAATTGGATAGACTTGGGTATCAATGATGGAGATGAATTTATTGCACTAAAGAGTTTTGCAGGTCGCTTGTTGGCGTTTAAAAGAAATAAGATATATGTTATTAATGTTTCTCATCCTAGTCCAATGGGATGGGCAGTAGAACAGGAAATTGATAACAATGGAGTACTCACACAATCTGCTGTTATAGGTACAAGATATGGTATCATTTGGGCTAATTCATATGGGTGTTTTCTTTTTTCAGGAAAGCAACCTCAGGAAATATCTGGTACTATAGGTACGGCTGAATGGAAATCGTTTTTAACTGGTGATATATATATATTAGGTTTTGATACTAAGGTGAATAAATTAGTTGTTTCTACTGCTAAGTCAGATGGTAATGACACTAGTTTATCTAATACGTGGACTTACAATTTTGAACTTCAAGGATGGCAAAGACACGTAATTGACCTTAGAAATAAAACAAATGGTTTTTATAATAAACAAGATGGTAGTTTATGTTATTTTGTACATGATGTTGCTGCTGGAAAATATCGTTCATTTAAAGTGTCTAATAACTTAGGAGGAGTTGCGTCCTATATACCTCGTAAATTCACATTAAGAGATGATACTTTAAAGATACCGGGTGTTAAGAAAAGATTTTACAGAGTATTAGTTACAATGAAGAATGAAGCATCGGCTGTTATAGCATTGTATATGAATGATACTTTAGCAGAATCAAAGAGTATAAGTTCAGCTAATGATGATTTTGTAACTAAGATATTTACTCCATCAAGTGTTATTGAAACAGATAGTATGCAATTAGAATTTCGTAGTTCAGGCGCAGGTGGTGTTTCTATAAGTAATGTTTTATTAGAATATAGACCTAAGCGATTAAGACAAGGTGAAGAGGGTGTTTAATGCCTAGACATTATAAAGATGATGTAACCTTTGACCCAGTTACTGTGGATAATAGTCGCCTACCTCTTCCTATAGATAAGGTTCCACGACATTTATATGAAGGAGAAGTCCAAAGAGTTTTTGATGGTGAAAGGATTACTACTAGAGAAAGAATTGATGGGAGAGTTCATGAAACATCTACAGATAGCGATACTGCCGTAGATAAGATAACCAATATAACTATCAATGAAGATTCTTTAGGAAGTTCAAATGTAACATTTGAATTTGGTGAGAATAACATTATTTGTAGAGATGATAATGGAAACATAAGAGCAAAGTTCGGTCAAATATCCACAGGTAATAATTTTGGGTTTGCTAATTATAATTCTTCTGGTGCTACTCTTATGAATATATCTGGAAACACAGCCTCATTAGCAGGATGGATTGTGAATACGAGTTTTATTTCTAAAACAAATACTACAACAGGTCATACTCTAGGTCTATATGCAGATGATGAGCCTAGACTTCAACTAAAAGTGAATTCATCTACTCTGTTAAAAGCAGGTATGCTTAGTTCTACTAAAGCAGGTTTTGAGTTATTTAAAACAAACGGAACTTCTATATTTAAAGTCAATGAAGATGGAGCAGATATAGCTGGATGGAAATTTACTAATACAAAACTTGCATCAGACGTAGATAGCCAAGCTAGAATAGAATTGAATTCTACTGATATGAGAATAGCGGTAATGAAGGATGACGATAGCACTCTTACTGCTATGGGTTATTTAGGAGGTCTTGTAAAGAATAATTCAATAGGGAATGAGATAACGAATGTGAGTGGCTTGTCGGATGTGTGTACGATTACAATAGGTGCAATAACTAGCGATGAACACGCAGATGCTTTTAATCCAGGCACCCTTGTTGGTTTACAATATTATATAGCAAGCACTAATACTGGTTCTATCTCAGGGGGACTTCGTGGATTAGTGTCTGCTAATACTTATAATACCATTACTATTGCTGGTACTGGAGCATATAATGCTATAGGTCAGTCGTTTAGTATGGGCGATAAATGGTATGTTCTAAAATTTGCTACCGATGACTATGGATTTTGGGCAAAAAAAGGCGACCAAATGAGAATTGATGGAGATGTTGAATATGATTCAGGTGATTGGCTTATACATTCAGATGGTGCTTTAAAATTCAGTACGGGTGCTGGTTTAGAAGTTATGAGATTAGGCACTCATACTGGTAAGAGAGGCTTGTTTATAGGCTCAAATCTTAATTCAGACCCCCCTCTTGCAGAATATACTGGGAGTAAAATACTTATAGGTGATGAAAGTGATGAATTTCTTAGATATACAACTGCTGGTGGACTTGAAATTTCTGGAAATATTACTGTTACAGACCCGGGTGATACATCTACAACAGCCCATGATGACTTTAAAGCAAGTGAATTAGATACTGGTGTGTGGGATATTATTGGAAATACGACACAAGTGTCTACTCCGACAGGTATTGGATTTCACGATACTAGCAATGATAGTAATTGGGACTCTGGTATCAGATGGGCAAATTCATTTCAAAGAGAACACGCTCCTTCTTTTTATTGGGATTTTGAAATTAAAACTGTTGATACTAATAATAATTCTGAAATGATTGGATGGTTTGCTAATAAAACATCGATGGCTCATACGAATCTTATATATGGCATCTATTTATATGGCTTAGATATAATGTGGAGATATGGTACAAATGCGGGTGATTATGGCTCAACTAATGCTGAATATATGCCATCTAATAGTTCTAGCACAGACCCATTAGTTGTTGGTGCTAAATATAGATTAGTAATACAAGTTATAACTGGAGGAGGAGCCTTTGGTTATATATATCAAAATGGTGACTACACTACTCCATGGGATACATATATTTGGCAAACTGGTACTCAAACCGAGTTATATCTTGGCAGTATTTATTATAATGGTACTTCTCCTAAGTGTGAACATCAAAATATGACAGGAGGCAATCTACAGCCAGCAGTATCTACACAAATTAGTGGTGGATTAATTAAAACTGGTAAAATAGAATCTACTGATGGAAATACATTCTTTGATTTAAATAATAATATTATTCAAATGGAAGATAACTCTTCTGACACTAGATTAACTTTAGGTAATTACACAGGGAATGACTATGCTTTAAGGATTGCACGACCCGGTATAGATTTAGATGCCAATACAGTCGCAGATGATATGATATTTAATTCTGATTGGGCTATCCCCAAAGTAAATGTATTATTTGGAGGGTCTAAAGAGAACACTGGTGGGTCTGGTTTATTAGATACTTATCATACTGATTGGGTAACTGGTTATTGCACTGCCAATAATAATCCAGGAACATCAATGCAAGATAGTGCAAAGTCATGGACAGTTAATGAGTGGGTTGGAAGTACTGTTGTTAGGACAAATGCTGGTTATAACTCAAGCACAGATACAATGGATACGAGTATGAGAGCCTATGGTCAAATTACATCAAATACTAGTAATGTTCTCACTCATGTTGCCTTAGAAGGTGGTTATCCCGGTTCGCAAAATAGTAGCAGTGATGGGAATGATTGGGACAATGGAGATACTTATACAATAGCACCTAAAATGTGGGGAAAATTTTCTAAATCAGATTCTTTTTATGTCGGAACAAAAAAACTAAAAGCATCATATAGTAGTAGCAATTGGATTGAAAATTCTGAGGGGACTACAATGGCAGTATTCCCATATTTACACGACAAGGTTAATAAATTTATACGACTAAGTGCGTTTCTTTCGGCAGAAACGTCATTACGTTTAGGTATATATAGATACACTTGGAACACACATGATACTGCTAAAAAATTACAATTAGAACTTGCAGGCGTGAGAGATAAGGGAAGATTTATGTATACTACAACTTTTATTAATGATTTAATAAAGGGTGATGCCGTATGGACTGATAATGTAAATGGAACCACATTTGGACAACCAGCTTGGCACGTTTGTACTGACAGTAGTGTGGAGGCAAATGATATGGGAGTGGCTTGGCTACAGACTGATTTAAATCAAGGGAATCAAGCTAGTAATTTTGTTGAGATATATGAGAGGTTCCCTTTTATGAAAATAACGAACACAAGCAATGTTGATGGTGCATACAAAGTTGCAACAATGGATTTGACGTCTCATTTACAAAGTACTTATAAATTGAGACACGGTGATTTATATATTATTAGGCTCACGGGAGGCAGGACTAGCGATACTGAATCATCTACAGATGATAGTCATTTGGTCATACAGCCTTATGTGACTATACATGGGTATGATTTTGATGCAATTGACAATAACGATAGTACATAGTGCAGAAATTTAATAAATTCAAGTTAAAAATTAATAGGATTACAAATGGGTAAACAGGAAAAAAAAGAAAGCTCTAATGATGTACTCAAGAAAATAGAAGTTGCTATAGTGAATTTAAAAGAGCAACAGAGTCAAGCACAACTTACTTGGGATAAATGTCAAGGAGCAATAGAAGTTTTAAAATCATTTTTGGAAAAAGACAATGGCTAATTTTAGACTTGCAAAAGACGCTCGAAAAGAACAAACTCTTATTGGAAAGAAAGTTGCCAGAGCAGCTAGTGGAATTGCTTCACAAAAAAGCGCATCTATGTGGGGAGGCATTGGTGGTGGTTTAGCGGGCGCAGCTCTAATGGGAATAGCTGGTGTTTCTACTGTTTTAACTGGTGGAGCAGCGGCTCCATTATGGGCAACAATGGCGGCAACTGGAGTGGGAGCGGCAGTTGGTAGTAAAGCAGGCGAAGAAGTATCTGAAAGGTTAACAACTGGTGAATGGAGTCTTAAAGGTCAGGCTGATTATGAAAAGGCAAGCTATATTGACCCTCATAAATCTAAGTTTTTTCAAGAAGAAGTAGGGCAGGCAAGAGGTGAAATTAGAAGTATGTCAGACCAAGTAGCTAAAAGCCACAAATGGACAGGGGTTAAAGCAGGTATGTTGTCTGGTGCTAGTGACATTCTTAAAGGCACGAAAATACTTGGAAAAGGTAGCGCATCAGTAGGTGAAGTTTTAAAAGCTGAGAAAGGGACATTTACATCAGCAGATGCTTTGGGAAAAGTAGCAGCAGAAAAAGCAGCTAAAGTAAAAGAAGGAAAAGAGTTTGCTAGTTTAGTAAAAGATAAAGCTTTATCTAGCAAAGAACTGGGTACAAAGAGATTAGCACATCTTGGTTTTGATAAAGCTTCTCTGGAGGCTGGCGATGATGCACTTAAGGCAGCTGCTAAAAGTTATACAGGCGCAGATAAGGCAGTTAAACAACGCTTCTTTGAAGAAGGTGCAAAGGCTGGGGGAGAAACGGATTGGAGTACATTCCTTACTGCTGAACAAACAGCTTTGGATGTAGCTAGTAAGGATGCAGGTGACTTTCTGGCTAAATCATATGCAAGCGATATGAGTATGTATAATTCGTTGGGTTCACAACAGGGTGTTCAAAATCCAATAGTTGCTTATAAGAATATGGGTTTAAATGTTACACAAGATGCTTCAGGGAATCTTGACCCCGCTATATTTAAAGCAGAAAGTACTGTACAATTGAAACATGAGATGGGACAAGCTTATAAAAAGGGAATGTCTGTGGCTGAGGCTGAAGCAACTACAATGGCGCATTATGGCATGAAAAGAAATACATTATTAGAATCAATATTTTCTGAGAAAAAAACTGGGGAATGGAGTGAGAACTGGCTGTGGAAATAATTAAAATTATAAGGAGTTTGTGATGCCGTGGGAACCCGGTGACGATTATTCAGCAGGTCATGGTTCATCTGATTGGAATCCAGGTGCTAATGAATTAGCGTCTATGACACCAGATGATATTGCTAGTGGATATGGACTAGACCCAGAGGAATATGGTAGTTATTTCTCCACATTTGATGCTTGGAAGACTGATTTTGCTAAAACTGAGTATGCAGATACTGTTACTCAAATTGGAGCAGATAGTGCATTTAAGACTGATATTTATCAGAAAAATGTTGCAGGTATAGAGAGAGATATAACTGAAGCAGGTGATGCGTTTAGTAGCACATTAGGTAAAAATATAAAAAGCATTTCCGACCAATATGCGGATTCAATGGCTACAATGATTGATGCTCAAGCAACTGGATTAGTAGGTGGTGCTACTGGTAGAAGTATGAGAACTATGGCAGCTCGAAGTGAAGAAGGCTATAGCGATGCTGCTGGGGATGCTAGTGCCGCTTTAACAAGTCAAACAGCAGACTTTACTCAACAAAAAGAATTGCTTGACCTTGAAGAAACTTTCCGTACAATGGAGGGAGGTCAAGACGATAGAGATATAAAAAAAGCAGCAGAGGCTTTAGGCTATACTACTGAAGCAGAAAAACAGCAGTATAAGGATGAAATAGACTTAACATTAGAGGATATCGCAAATAAAGGTGGCTTTGATTTTGAAAACTATGATGCAAGTGATTGGCTATCTGAGATTACAAGTGCTGATAGCCATTGGCAACACGGTGATTTTGATAAGTATAAAAACGATACAGGATTTCTAAAGTGGTTTTATGATAATATTGATTCTCACGATAGAGACTGGTATAGAGGAAGTGGCGAGGAGGTTAAGACCGCTTATGGACATTACTCAGCTGGTGAAGATGCTGGGGAAGGTGATGATACTTATTGTTGCACAGCTAGTATGCGTACTGGATATATGACCCGTTGGAAAACTGCGAAACTTAAGAAGTGGCATCACAACCAATCTTCTATTTGGAGACTAGGATATGATGTTTGGGGCAAGGTTATTGCTGACCACCTTGTTGGTAAGTATGATTTTGCTGGAGAGTGTACTGAACAATTCTATCAATGGCATTGTAATGGCAAGAAATCGTTTAAGGGAGCAGTCGCTATTATATTTATAAAACCTATGTCCTATATTATAGGCACATATAAAAAGATTAAAGGATATTTAAGTGGCAAATTATAATAGTATGTTGAGTCAAATGCAACAGTCTAATACGTTGCAAAATACAATTCTTAACGCATTTGTTGGCAATATCATGAAAGAGATATTCCAAGATGTTGACCCAAGTATTAGATATGCTAATCAGCTTGCAAATCAAGAAACTATAGCTATGAGTCAAGCTGGACAAGTAGCTATACAATCTTTAAAAACCTTTAATACAAATTTCCCAGCATCGCTGACTGACATTAATAATAAATGGAACGACCAAGCTACATATGATAAATATGAAAGCGTTAGCGGAGTAGATGCTGGAGGAAAGCTTATTAAGGTAGACGAACAAGACCCTCTTTATGGCGTTGTAAATATGGCTTTAATTAATCAAGGTCATTATGATGAGTTAAGTGCTTTTCTAACGGATAACTTAGGCTCATGGGATGCAAACGCAAAAAAGGGGACTGGATTATCCGCTGGTATAATTGAATATCGTGACCCATTGACTGGAGATTGGAAAGAGGAATATAATCCCAACGTACAAAAATTTGCACAAGCTACTCGAAGCATGATGGAAAGGATGTCAAATTCTTCTATGAAAGATTTAATGAGAGGTCAACAACAATATGTGACATCTGAAGCTTATGAAAAAATAATTAGTAATTCTCCTACTAATCTTTCATACGATATTAATGCACCGAGGATTAAGAGTCTTATAGACGCAACTTATGATAGAACTCGTGAGTCTGACCGTATGGGTATAGATAACACCCAGTCTAGACAAGATAAACTACTGCTAGAAGAGATGGAAAAAGCCTTAGAGGTTTATACAAAAATAGGTGAACATGATACAAAAGATGATGCTGGGATACAACTTGATGAATCGAAATACAAAAATATGACAATTAAGTTTGGTGATACAGATGATGACAAACAATTACAAGAAATATTAAGTATGGCTGGAGTTAGTGGCTCGAATATAAAAAATATCAATGGGCAAACTGAAGTCCCAATAACTGAAGCAGCTAGAGCAATAGATTACTTTGTTGGTGCGAAAGATTTCGACAATGCGAAAATGATACTTGATAAGTTTATAGGAGGAACTTCTGACAGGGCTACAATGTATAATTTGCGTGAGAAACTAAGAAAGGATACTGAGAATGATTATATAACTGCTTATAATGGAAGACTAGCACCTTACACCTCAGCTTTGGAACAAGGTGTGGCTACATTTGGGAAGCATATGGGTGCAATCGGATTTATTGACAAAGACGGGGCATTTGGAGTAACAATCAGCGATTTAGACCAAGATGAGGCTGCTAAATGGAAAGTTCTTAACCCAGATATTAGAGATACAATGGGTTATTTTACGTCACTTACGAGCCTACAAAAAATGAACAGAAATAATTTCTCAACTTTTGACGAGAAAGATGTTCTTGGAAAGACGCTTTCTGGAGCGGGGACTAAATTGCTTGATACGTTCTTGCTCGCAGTTAATGGGGGTGAGAAAGAGAACCAGCAGTCTACACAAAATTGGAAAGCAGTAAAATTTGATAATAAAGATTATGTATTACATAGGACTGGTGATAATCCAAAGCCAACAGGTCAGTATGCAGATTTAAAACAACTGGATGTTAATTCTTTAAATATAAACCAAATGATACAAGTATTGGACACTTACAACTTCGGACAGGGTCCAGATGGTGCCGTCATAGGTATTGAAGGACTAACTAATCCAAAGAATTATCCTTTTTTATCGGGGATAATGAAACTTGGCAACGTAGAGAGTGAAGCAAACAATGGGAAAAATAAAGCCCTCACAGCATTTCCTCGCCAGGGAATGGCGTATAAAGAGATTAAATCACTGGTGAAGATGGGAGATATATATAAATCTCTTAACCATATTTATGGTACAGTATCAGACGGAAGGCAAGCAATAAAAGCTTTGGACAAAGGCGATGCCGAGCATAATAATGCTGTATATAATGATGAGTTTACAAACCAATATGCTGATGGAATGAAAGCGCACAATATAGGCAATGTTAGGGGTGCTAAAAATAATGAGAATAAAGCATGGTATGAATCTGATTGGGATGGCACAACAGCCCTTAATTTAACATACAATGATAAAGGCTTTATAAATGGAGGGGAAGGTTTTAATAGTGCGAAGGCAACTTGGTATCTATTAGGACATCATGCTTATAATAATGAATATAGCATTGCAGATTTAGCCAATAAGGGAGGATGGACAGCAGACAATAAAGAGGCTTGGATAAAGAATGTATCAAGTCACTTAGGAGTAATGCCAGATTCAAAAGTAAGTACACTTGAACTCGGAGATGTTGTCAAAGCAATAGGGATAGCAGAGGGGACTCTAACTAAAGATAGTGTAATTCCTACTCTTGAGCAGTTAGGTGGCTCAGAAGCAAAGCTTATGGCTAAAGTCCATTCCCATCCAAGTATAGATAAACCCGTTGAACCCCCAATCGAAGGCATGGAACAGTGGCGTTTGGATAATGAAGATGCTATGAAGCAAGCAAAAAAAGTCCACAGTATACAAACAACAATAGATTTATTAGAGAACGAAATGGGTTTACCATTATCTCAGCAATTGAATGAACTCGATACTCTATTAGATGAAAAAGAAGAGGGTTGGGGAAATGCGCAGTATTTTGTTAGTGACGGCAGAGCAGAGTGGAAAGATGCAGTAAAAGCAAAAGATGATTTAGCAAAGAAATTTTATTCCGAAGCAAAACGAGGTGGCTTTGTTGGGTTTAAAGAAATGTCTATAATTGGAAGCGAAGTTGATGAAGCTGAAGAAATGATGACAGATTATAATAGAAAAGGTTCAAATAGTAAATATGATAATCCTACATTAGAAAGAATTCTAATTGATTATAATGAAGCTAGTGCCAAAGTTGATTCAATTACGGAACCATTAAGGGCTTTGCTGAAGAAGGAAGACAAGCGTGGTGCAAACCCACGTTTCTTTGAAAAAGGATTACATTATCAGAATATGCCAGATAACAATATGTTTGACGATTTAGCAATGACAGAGAATGAAGTAAAAAAAGCAGGTTTTCTTTATTCGGGTCAATCTACTATGGGAAGGACTGGAGATAAGGAGAAAATGGCTACTTCACCTGAAGAAAGAGCAAGGTGGACTTCTAGGTCGGATAAAACCAGAGATAGAATTCATGAACTTAGTAAAGACATAGCAGCAGCAGACCCAAATTCTGGTACGCCAAATTCATTTAAAAGTCGATTAGCTGCGCTCAATAACAGTTATTCAAAAGAAAGACAAGAATTAGTTGGTTTCAACTTAAAGGGCGATGAAGAAGAAGCTATTGCTCTATTAGAACTACTGACCGAGGAAGCTGCTTTAGCTGCTCGGTAAACTCCTTTTACAAGGGAAGAACATATGCCATATAGTGTCTCTATAGACGAGTTCGCTGCTATGTTAAGGCAGCAATACCCAGAAATGGGTGATGGACTCTCTGACCTAGAGCTATCTCAATTATACTTTCAAAAATATCCCGACTCTAAATACCTAGAGAACATTGAAAATCCTGACTTGCTTTTTGCTACTGCTGAAGACCCAATTGCAGAGGCAACTTCAGATGAGCCTATGGGGACTAAAGCAGCGAATTATGCAATTGCTAGACAAAATTATGCAACAGAAGGAAGCAAAGCTGCTCCAGGATTCGGTAAACAATTAGCATATAGAATGGCTGAACATATAACTAGTATACCCGGTGCCGTAGCGGGGTATGGAGGTTATATAGCGTCTGCTATGGGAGCAGAAGAGACGGGTCAGGAAATGATAGATTGGGGTGAAGATGGTGCTTTTGGTAGAGAGTGGGGAAGAGACTTTATGGAGGAGTGGGTTGAGGATGATTTAGAACTCCAAGCATTACAATTATGGCAAGAGGATGAGCCTGTTACATTTTATGAAGATGGTAAGATAGGTAATTTTGTACAAGGAGATATGTTCGTAAGAGGAATGGCTAGTGCAATGCCTTCTCTTATTGAAATGGGGCTTACGGGTGTAGCCACAAGAGGAGCAACGGCATTATTTTATGTAGGGAAAGCAGGTAAGGCAAGTCTAACCCTTGCGAGAGCTTGGAAGAAAGCACATAAAGCAGGAACCATTGGTGGAATAGCTGCTGGTACTACACTAGAGGGTAGTGAAACTTGGAACACAGCAATGGCATACGGAAAAGAACAGGGTATGTCGAATAAAGAAGCCGCTAAGATAGCAGGAGTAGCAACATCTATAGCTGCTCCAATTAAAGGTGCTATGGAATACTTAGGTTTTACTAAGATGGCAAGAGCAATTGGGTTAAAAGAAGTTGGCGAAAGAGAAATGGTGCGGATTCTTACTGGTAAAGTTATAAAAAACATGGTAGGGAGAGGTACTGCTAAAGGATTAACTGTAGGCTCTACTGAAGCAATGACTGAATGGATGCAGTTTATGACTGATGCCATTGTTCAAAAAGGATATAAGGATGGTCTTGGTGAGACTCCGGCAGAAATATTAAATGCTCTTATACAAGTTGGTGTAGATGAAGGATGGAGTGCTGAGGCTAGAGAAAGTATATATGGTGGTTTCCTTATGGGAGGCACAACAGGAGGCACAGGAGGGGCGACTAAGGCTTTTGGTCGTTCAACGCCAGAGAAATTAACTAAAAGATTAAAAGAGATTGATGCTTGGTATGAAGAGGTAGAAGAAAAACTAGGTGTTGAGAACGCCCCTGACGCAGTAAAAGAACTAGCTAAAATCAAGAAGTTACAACTATTTGATAAGGTTATGGGTGAAGCGGCTGAGGGGATGACTGACGAGCAAGCAAAAGAGTTTTTTAAGGAGGTGGATGACCACTACTTAGGTGAAGATTTTGAAGGTGATGTAGAGTCGAAGCCTATTGTAACAAAATATAAAGACATAGATGAAGAAGATTATTCTGACTACTTACAATCACTTGCATTACCAGATAGAAGAGAGAAGATGCAGAAGAGACTATCTGAATGGAATCTAGATGCTGCTACTGATGAACAAAAGGAAACTGATGTATATAAATATACCAAAGCAGTTGTTGATGCAAAAGACTTACCAGTCAAATATGCTATTCTAAAGTTTTTAGCAGAAGACCCAGCTGCCTTCAAAGTAATGCAGAACCAACCAGAGAATATAAGGAAAAGATTAGTGGCAATAGCTACTAAAGGAATCATTGACTCTGGAGGACTTGGTGTAGACTTTGATTTTAAAAAAGCTACTCCACAACAGTTAGAAAATCTCGTTAAGATGTTTATTACTAAGGGAAGTTTTGAAATGTCTTCTGAGGGAGTATCTCTTGGTGAAAGCACAGCAGTTACCACCAACTGGGACTTGGAGAATATGAATGATACTGAGATTAAATCATTATTTGTACACCAAGACAGAGACATAGCGTATGGCGCAATTGAAGATATATTTGGCAAGGACAGGGCAGATAAGCTTATAGATGACATTACAGACATAGCCCCTGACGAATTAACCACTATAGAGACAGAGGCTGAAGTAAGCAATGAGGCTATAGAGGCAGCTATATTAGGTAAAGGAGTCCAAGTTGATGAAGAACAAGCAAAGAGAATTCTTGCACATGATAAAGCTGAACATCCTGAGTTATTTGAAGAAGAAGAAACCCCTGCTCCCGTTGTTGAAGAAAAAGATACATTAAAGGAGTATCGAGATGAAATTGGGAAGCCAGAACAGACCGAAGAAGAATCAATAGCATATTATTTAGATATATATAAAGAGGAAATGGCTTCTGGGGAAAATACAGAGGCTGAAGTTATAGAATTTGGTAAAAAGGCGTATAAGAGACACAAGGCTGAATTAGAAAAATTTGATAAAGACCCTGTCGCTTATCTAGAAAATGAATTATATGGTGATGAAGGTTGGGTTAAATATGTAGAGGAACAAAAGTTAAAAGACCCATCATTTGATGCAGGTACTAATATAGATACATTAGAGAAGCTTCTAGCTAAAGCTAAAGAACAGGAAGGAGTTGATACTAAGGAAGAAGATATTAGCGCCCCTGAGTCACAAGAATTATCTCAAGCTATAAACTATACATTAGGAGAAAGAGGTAAGGGCTCTAAAGAAGAAACTTCTTATTATAATTTTGTTGAGGAGGCTGGCAAAGAAAGGGATAGGCTTGTAAAAAAGTATAAAGAAGAGTGGGATACAATTGTTAAGTCTAAAAATGACCCAAATAGAGCAGACGCAAGGATTGTTGAAAAATACTATGATGAACTTTCTGATGATGCTAAACAATATTTTGATAAATTGGCTCCAGGTGTAGAGCAAGAATATGAAATGGAAGGAAGCCCTTACTATTTTGGAAGACATCCTGACGATGGACTAATACATGGTAGTAATTTATATGGTCTTGACCTAGACCTAGAACAATCACCAAGAGCTGTAGAACCAACTACTACTCTACAAGAGAGGATGACCGAGCAGATAGAAAAGGAGATTAACCCATCTGCTAAAAAGCATCTTGAGAAAGAACAAGCTAAAACTAAAATTGCTACTCAATTTATTGGAAAAGGTGCTGAGGGTTCTTCAACATATAATTACATGAGGATGTATCAAAAAGAAGGCGTAGCAAACACAACTAAATACACGAAGGATGATATTATTTATGTTTCATCTAATGGAAATAGAAAAGGGCGTGTAAATCCTGTTAAAGATGGTGTACTTCAAGGAGTATACAAGAATATTGACAAGGCAATAGAGGTTGGTGCCAAAATTGTTATGGATACAGCTGCTCATTTAGAAGCCACTGGTGGTTATAATATTGGTGAGGTTGCTCTTGCTAATTACATGAGAGATAATGGTTATCAGAGGGTGGGTGAAACAGGCGTATGGGAAAAGGTATTTGAAGGTACAATTATTAGACCCCCATCAGAAGTGTGGGCAGATTTAAGTGGTGAAGATACTAGAAAAGATGGTGGAACACGACTTCTTATACCAAAGCAACAATCTGTTGCATCAGTAAAAGACTTGGAGAAAAAAGGTGAAGGTATAAGTGTAATGAGAAAGGGCAAGGGAGTCACTGCTCAATATGGTAATCCTTTTTCTCATCTTGATAAACATACTGGTCTTGTACAAACTAAAAACCTTAAACAGACATTAGAAGCATATAAACATTGGTTAGAAACGGGAGAAATAATAGGTACTATCATAGGAGCAGCAAGACAAACAAGTAAAGATATGGTAGATATTGATTTTAATACTTTGCGTAAGGTCGAAGCACAATTAGATGCACAGCGAGAATGGATTTTAGAGCAAATTAGAAGTGGTGCTTTAAAAGGCGCAACATTACTTTATTTTAAAGAGACCCCTAATAATCATGCTAAAATATTACAGGAATTTATTCATAAAGGTGGAGTAAGCAAGCAACCTATTAGTACTTCAGATGTCTCTGTTCCAGACTTACTTAAGAAATTTAAGTATCCACAAGAGAATATAAATTACGATGAAAATCAAAAGGCAGATGATGTAGTATATGTTGGTGGCTTTGTAGACGTTGATACTGATTTAGTTGCTAGATACTTTAAAAATTTAACAGATTCCCATACGCCTCTGACCAATAAGTTTGGTCATCATGTTACATTAGCATTTAAACCAGACCAAGCTACATTAGATAAGATGCCTATTGGTCAAGCGTTTAAAGTTACTATTGATGGCGTAGTATGGGATGAAAAGGGAGCAGCATTAATTATAACACTTCCTAAAGAATTACAAGGATTCACTGATACTCCTCATATTACTCTTGCCACAGCAGAGGGCGTGTCTCCTGTCTATAGTAATGAATTGATTAAGAAACACAATGAGAAGTCTGAAGGTGTCAATTTTACACCTTTTGATGAGTTCTATAAGGACGTTACATCTGTTAAAATTAGAGTTGGTGCTTTCCAGAAAGGAACCACAGCACCTACAACACCCGTTAAATCACATCCAGAGTTTGCTGCTCCTGCGTCTGAGAACGCATCTGAAACTGGAACAGGTTCTATCCTTGATATAATGGAAGAAATAGAGAGGGAAGAAAGAGATAAAGAGAATATAACTCCTCCATCAAAACATCCTAAGCGTCCAAAGAAACCAGCCAATACCGTTCAAGAGGCTATGGATGAACAAACAGGTGCTGTTGAGGTAACTCGTGACCCCGATAATAGAAAGATTACATTAAAGGGAGGTAAGGTAATCCAGTATAATGATGACCAGCAGTCTGGTTTTGATAAGATTATGGAATGGATAGGCAGGACAGAACAATATGAAGATAAGAGCCACTTCGCATTAATGGGTTACGCAGGTACGGGTAAATCTACTCTTGTCTCTGATGTTATTGGAGAACTAATGGAGTTAGGTATTAGTCGTGATAAAATTGGCTTAGCAGCACCTACACACGCAGCAGCAAAATTACTTGGTAGGCTAGGAGACAAAGCTGCTATCACGGTTGCATCATTAATGGCTATGCAGAAGGATATTAATTTAGCAGCATACACAAGCGGTAAGGCTGGTTTTATTAGTGATGGCGATGTTTCTTTGGCTATGAAAGCACTTCGAGGTGGCTACATTATTATAGATGAATCATCTATGATAAATAGAGAACAGCTAGAAGATATGTTAAAGCTATTTGACCATTATAGTATTAATGCAATCTATATGGGTGACCCAGCACAGTTGCCTCCTGTAGGGGAGATGTCATCAGCGGCATTTAAGATAGGTGATAGATTCCCAGACTTAGTAGACCAGTTTGAATCACATGAATTGACAATGGTAGAAAGGCAGGCTGAGGATAATCCAATCTTTGATATATTTAATAGGTTAAGATATGCTATAAGAAACTTAGTTAGTGGTGAATCTATACCTTATAAAAAAGTTTTTAATAAGCCCAGAGAGAGTAATTCATCATGGGCTAGAAACACTAATGAAGCTGGACAAGGATTATATTTTACTAAGGAACCACTCAAGTGGATTCTAGCAGCTGTTGATATGTTTAAGAGTGATGCGTTTAAAAGAGATAAGTTTAATACAAGAATTATTACAGGCACTAAAGAGTTTAAGAGAAGGTGGAATAATCATGTCAGAGGGAATGGTCAAACCCATGTAAGAGGTGTTGTAAGCCAGCAGGAAAGAGGGGGTCTTTGGGATAACCCAGATGAACAATTTGTTGAAGGTGAGACAATGATTCCTAATGAGAATCGAAAGGCTAAATATAAGCAAGGAGACGCTAACCCAAATACTAGAGACAGCGTTGGTGTTGGTGGTGAGATGTCTTCTGATGAAACTATATTTAATGCTGTGCCATTTGAGATACTTTCATATGAAGAAGGACAGAGAGATTATGAAATACAACTTCCAGACCTAAAGGCAGGAGAAATCTCTAGTATTAAGATTAAAGAAGGTGACTCTAGATTAAAAACGCAAATTGATGGATATTGGGTAAGAATTCGAGATGGAATTGAAACCGTTAAAGAGACACAGGAAGATGGAACTGTTATTGAAGTTGATAAAAATATAAATGAAAGAGAAATTTTTATTGTTAAGAACACTAATAAGAGAGTAAGAAAATTTGATAACAAGGCTCGTAAACAAATAGAAACTGGTTATGGTAAGACAATTAGTGTTAAAGATTGGGATAATCCACAATATACTAATGATGACTATCTTGATTCAAATGATGCGTGGGTAAAAACTGCAAATTTTATACGGTCACAACAAATGAATGCGACATCTGGGGCTGAAATGTCGTATTGGTCTAGTATAATGCAAGAGTTTGAAACTAGACACTTAAGGCAGTTTTATTGGCAGGTTGGTGTAAGTGATTATGGAGAGCCTAAATTATTAGACCCCGATGTAGAGTATGGGTATGCAACTACTGTCCATAAGGCTCAAGGTTCTACTATGGTTAATGCCTTTGTTGATGAGGGAAGCGTAGATAGTTATGGTTTTGCACAAAGAACTTATAGCGCAGTTAAAGCTTATGTTAAAAAAACATATGGTAGAACAGATGTAACTGCACACGACCAGAGATTAGCAAATACAATAAGAGATAGGATGTTGTATACTGCTTTTACAAGACCCACAGATAAATTACTTGTATTAAACGACAGACCTTATCAAGATAAACATGGTGCCGTAGAGCAACCACTCACTGAGGCTATGCCACCCGATTTTGAATACCAGACACAGGGGAGGACTAGTGTCTATTCTCATTGGACTAGAGATGTTCAGAATTTTGAGAAGATACAGGAAAGGTTAGCTAAACATTTTCCAGGTGTTAAATTAAAGTCATACCAAACTATTGTAGACAAGTATGGAGCAGCTAAACTAGGTAGGGCGTTAGGTTATTTAGCAGAATGGTCTAGGTCTAAGGCTACACTAGATACAATACCCCATGAGTATGCCCATATTTATCTCAATATGTACGAAGATAGCGCAATTGTTAAGAAAGGCATAGAGAAGTTCGGCAAGGAGAAATTAGCGACCTATATGGGCGAATATTATGCTGGTAGGATGACAGGCAGTCTTAAAAAGAAAGTAGGTTTATTCCTTAGACAGTTCTGGTTATGGATAAAGAAGAATGTGGCTCCAAAAACCATGACAGACCAAGATGTTTTGGATTATATGGCTGGTGTATTTTGGTCTGGTAAGGTACTAGGTAAAGCAAGGGTCTTTACAACCGATGGTGAATGGGAATATATGTCTGAAGAATCTGAATCTAACTGGACGGACGGAAGGACAGCGTTAGACTATCATAGTAAATCTTGGTTTGAAAGCAATATAAAACATCGTATATCCCGTATGGACTATGGGAAGTTAGTTGAATTAGCTGCTCAGCAAGACGACTTTGACGCATTTCATCAAGAATATATCAACTTCTTTACCAATCATCCAGATGGACTCTATGATAATGCAGATTTATCTAATATTAACTTAAAGCATTTAAGAGATTTTTGGCAAAGAAAGGGTAGCTCAATTAATATATATAGTGATGCTACTGGACAGGGAAAACTTGAGTTGGAAGTGGTATTCACTGGAAATGGATTAGAGATAAAACAGAAGGGTATGACATACAAATTATATTCAACAACGGCAGACCAAGAAGGTCAAATGAAAGAACTTGTTGATTTAAAGAATATTCCTCCATATTCAAACATGACTTTTACTGAACTTGATGGAGTAAATACAATCTATCTTAATTTAAATGATATTGTTCAAGAGAATATAAGTAGTAAAGACCAACATAAATGGTGGACAGCACCTAGTCAAGTACTTTTTCAATATTCATCTGAACGACCAAAAGGCTCATCAGCTGCTATATTATCTATGAATGAGATGGAAGCTGCTGGGTATATATATGTTGCATCAAAAGGTGGTGACCACGCCTCATTATTATTTACTAAAGTCCCAAAAAGATTTGAAAATATGACTAGAGCAGAATTCGCAGCTTATTGGCAAAAAGAAGAAGACGCTGGGCATATTGATAGAGCAGACTTCAACGCATTATTTCCTCATATAAATAAACTTGTTCAAGGAGGTAAGCCTCAAGCGTATGCACACGCTGTAGCAAAGCATGAATGGTGGAAGTCTGTTAAATATCCACAGTATTTAAGAGGCACACATATTGGTTCATCTGCTGAGAAGAAAATGGGCGTACAAGACCACTACGATAGATTAAAGATTAACTTTCAGAAAGGTTTTACCGTGAGGGCTCTTGGGGAATCTAGTATAATGTCTATTGATTCTGAAAATGCTGAGGTGACAATTGGCAACAGTCCAAGAAAATCATTGGAAGAATTTGATGGATGGATGCTTTCAAGTGGTACATGGTTTAAGAAACTTGGAGACGCTCTTGGTGAAGAGAATTTAACTGCTATTAAGGGTGCATTAAGAAGTAGGTCAGGAGAGGGTTCTAATATAAACTATATTGGAACTAAGAGTATGCAAATGCGACCATTCCCCGGTATGAAAATATATGAAAAGGGGACAGATAATTTAATTGCAATCTATAGAAGACAAGGTAGAGCAGGTTCATGGGAGACACCAGATGGAGTAAAGTTTGACCATGTATCTCCTACTGATACAAGTAAAATGACTAATGGTATATATTCAGAATTAAACACAGTTCAAAAGCTTCCAGAAGGTTATCAGAAAGTAACTAAGGTTCCTCATTATGCTACTAGCGCAGCTTTCCCCGTTACTCAGGGTGAAATTGCAATGGATAGAGAAATGCTTAAGGATATTACTGCTGGAAATTGGTCAGAGGCAATGAGGGAGTACGTTGATGAGATTATTAAATCATACACAGATGATATGTCTTTATTTATAGGAGAAAGAGACGCTAATGGGAATGTCTCAGCACCAGTATTATTTAAACATCTCAATAAGCAAGTCCAAGATAATGATTTAATGACAGAGATGCAAAGATATACAGAATTAATTGGGCGAGATGGCAAAGGGTTTATGCACCCATCTCTTGTACCGATGTGGATTGATAGCATTAAAAACAAGTTCGTTAAATACGGTATGATGAAACTGAGAAATCGGAAGAAGGGACTTGGTACTATATTATTTTATAAGCCTTATTTTCCACCAGCTTTTGGAGACAGAGAATTAGGTGAAAGAGACTTTGCAGCAAGCTCTGATAATGCAGCGATAAGGCAGCAAGTAGAAAGAGCATATAAAGAGGCTCAACCAGAAAAAGCTGATGAACTAGATGGTATGAAAGGAAGACATGGCTACCCTAGTCATCTTTATCTTAAAGAATTAAACAGGTGGTTAGATGAAAAAGTAGATGGTAAGTATGTAAATCATGTACCAGTCCTATTGTCAAGACAACCCATAGCAAAGTTAACAGGCGTTGTTACTCGCAATATAAGACATTTAAAAGAAGGTGGTCATGGACAGACTATATTTCTTAGCAACCATGATGTATTAAAAGTGTTTGATGGTGATTGGGATGGTGATACTGGAATGGTAGCAGTTATAACCAATAAGAAAATCCTAGATTCTTATGTAAAGTTTAACAAAGGCAAGGAATTTGCAAAGAAAAAGAAATCTGCTAATCTTATTTATTTTGGAAAGAGACTTCAGGATACTACGTTAACTAATCCACATGATGTTGCTAGGACTGTTAATAATATTAATGCAGGTATGAATCAAATAGGTATGATTACTAATGCAAGGAACACTTTGTTTAGTATGAATTATAAACGAATGAAGCTAGAGTTTAATGATGGCACAACTATGGTAACTTTCAATCCTCAGCAAAAAGTAATAATGGATTATGTTACTTTAGATATTAATGCTTTATTGGAAGATAAAGATGGTGTAGAGGCTAAGTTATTTAACGAGATACTATCTGATGGAGACTCTGTTGTTTTTAAACCAAAAATGGGCGTAGAAATACCTAAGGGCGTTGGCGTAACAACGGCAGAATATAAGTCAGCACCTGGGTTTTTTGTAGTTAATAACCCTGAGGACGTTGTAAAACTAATGAAATACGATGGTACGTTTCACTTACAAACAACTAAAGAACATGAATTTACTAATATTCTTCAAATGGCTGTAGATGATTCAAAGTTTGGATTACTTGGTGGATTAAAGGGTATACTAGAGAACAATAACCAATTTTTAGTAGGATTAATGTTTGTTAAACAGGGTAAGCAAAGTAAAGATAATGTTATCGCTGGTTATCCAAATGCAATTAGTGTTAAAAAATATTATGATACATTAAGACAAGTAAAAAAATCATTTAACTTTAGTCCAATGAGACAGGGTCATGATAAAACTGGTGTACAACCAATAGAATTTGATTTAAAAGGATTCTTTGAAAACGCTAAAAATGTTATCAAGTATGGTGAGCCTGAGTTTCCAGCTAGATTACAAAAAATATATAGGAATGAGAATTACAATAAGATTGCACAGAATGCCTTCAGGAAGGGAGAAAAGTCACAGCAATTATGGAGGGCGGCACAAGGAGTACAGCTTAAAGATGAGGGTGGAATATATTATGACTTTAAACAGGAAACCCCTCAAGATAGAATTATAAAATCATTAGGAACTTTCTATAAAAAAGTAGTTAATCCATCAGTACATGGTAATTTAGGTGAGGTTCCTTTTTATTATACAAACGAAAGCTCACTTAAAGCTCACAGGAAATCAATTATGTTACTTAATAGAAACTGGGAGGAAAAATTTAATAAGGAAAAAGGAGTTGAGTGGACACCAAGCGAAACTGATTTGAAAAGAGCAGTACAATTTGCAGAAGCCACAGCTGCTGAGTATTATCCCATGGTTGGAGAAGCAGATAAGAAAATATCCTTAGATTTTAGTGATGATGTAGATGCTTTTAAGGACAAATGGATGCCCGTATGGGAAGCAATGACCCCTGACCAACAAGCTTTGTCTACTATTTATCAACTAATTGGTACATCATCTGATTTAGGTGGTAATTTTGCTAGAAAATATAATAAAATGAAAAAGTTTTTACCTATTGATATGATGCACGAGGGCGTACTTAAAATGTACTTAACCCAATGGCATGACAATCTTATGTCTGATAGATTAAATGAGGGCGTACCAAAAAGACCTCAAGACTTTGGTAAGAAAGCTAATATTGGATATGATTTTAATAGAGTAAGCAATAAAGAAAGAACAGAACTGGAGAAGCTTTGTGGCTGATAAATCTTGCACAAGAGAATTAAAGCATTTACAAGGAGCATTTGACCAAGTTCAAGTTGCATTTGAAATTGATGCACATGATGCGGTAGCTGGTCTTATTGGATTTCCTAATAAAAATAAAAAGAATTATAAGGTTCATAGAAGATTCTTTGATGACTTGTATGCTTATATAATGGAGAGTGGTGAAATATCAAGTTTTCAATTAGATGCTTGGGAAGTAGCTGGTCAATGGAGAGACTATTTTTCTGAAACATACCTAGATTATACTGTTGGCAAAACAGCGTCTTTCTCTAAGTATAGACTTGAATCTATGTGGAATAAATTTAAGAGAATTAAGCAGCAGAGAGAAAAAATTATGAGTAAGGAAGCAAGAGGTAAGGATGGTATGAGTAATACTGCCCGTGCTTTAATGCCTCCTTCTCTATTGGCTATGAAGGCAGATAGGTTTGGATTTATCACTAAACTTGTGAAAGCAACAAAAGATATGTCTGATAAGGTCAAGCAATCATATACTGCACATGAAAATACAATGACAAAGATATTAGAAGAGTATTATAATAATGCTGCTAATTTCTATGCCGATGCAGATAAAACTAAAATTATGGATGGACTCCATAACCTTGTTGATAAAAAAGGAAGAAGATATAGTATCTTAGAGGTAGGTGTTAATACTAGTGGTAACACAACGTATAAAGTGGTATTTACAGATGCACCATTGATAGAAGATGCAGATAGAAATCTTGTTCCAGAGACTAAGTGGCTGACTGGAGGGACGCTAGGTATGACCCCCGAGATGTACAGAGAAGCATATATCTCTAAATACAGAGACTTTCTTATCAATGATTTACTTCATGGACAAACAAGAGATGTTAAATGGCATAGGGGAGGATTAAAAGGTATATCAAAAGAGCATGAAGCTTTAATCGCCCAAGAGAAACTTAAAAAAGAAAGAAGAAGTTATGATATTAAAGCAGAAATGGATATTGACTCTCATGATAAAAATTATTTAACACAAACCCATATTCTTAAGGATACTGATGGTACTACTATTTGGGCAGGAGATATTCATTATATAATGCTGAAGAATAAAGAAGGCGAGGGACCAGAGGCATATACTGCTTATTTATTATCTGCTGTTAATGATAATGGTACTTACATGGACTTAAGTGCAAATTCTACAGAATCAGATAAAAAAATGTTTACATCTATTACTAATTCTTTACAAGATGGTTTCTATAGGGCTGACCGCCACATAACTTCTAATAACTACCAGACAACTCTGCCGTATAAATTAGATATAGGAGAGTCAGGAATAAGTATGGAGACAGAGGGTCTTCTTAATCCAGACGGTAGTGTTAATTGGGATGATTATAGAGCATGGCAAACTGATGCGATAGCTGCTAAAAACTCAAATTATTATCAAATGAATAAGCATAATAACTTTGCTCATTTTGAAAAGATGGAAGGACAACCAGATGATTGGATGATAAACAAAACTACTATTGGTGATGGGACTACTAAATATGCAAATCTATGGGATGTGATTGTTCAGTATAGAAAAGTATATGAAAATGTTGCTAATGATATTAAGAAGTTTGATAGAATGAATATCAACAAGAGAGACAGACTTGAAAAGACTATATATAAAAAGTTAATTGCCAAAGGGCTAACGCCTTCAGAAGTAAGAGACTGGATAAATGAGAACCTTTTTAAATTAGGGGGACTAGACACATCTGTTTGGCAACCAGTTGACCAAGTTGGTAATCCAACTGGCGACATAGTTACACCAGACTCAAGATTTAGAACTAAGGGAATTAATTATGCTCCTATGATGTGGAGAGATGAACAATTCCATGATATGCTAGATAAGGCTTATTATGAAATACAATTGAAAATGGAACAAGCGGGGGACGCTAAAACAAGAGCAGTATATAAAGACCTCTTACAAAACTTTCAAGACATGAGGATGGAGACTGCAAAGCGTGGTCAAGGCGAGGGTATGCAAGACCAAGCTAGTACTGTGCATCAAGAACAGCGTGTTACTTGGACTAATCCATCTACAAGAAGACGTGATGGTCTTGTTCATCGTGATTATCTTGATTCTACTTTTCGTAATCTACACAAACAAAATGTTATTACTACTTTAATGGAACAGATGGTCAATGTTCTTGAAACAGAGAAGCATATGCCTAAGGCTAGTATCGAATATATGGTCAACAGAACTAAGTTAGCCTTCGGCAGAACCGATACTATTTCTAGAGCATGGACTCCTCTTGGATGGAAAGACGTATCTAATGAAAAAGTAGCTGCTTGGTTAAATAAACTACCATCCGCCTTAAGACTTGGAAGAACATGGGACACAGATAGTGCTGAAAAAATGTGGCTTCAGATAAATGGATTATTAACAATGAAGTTTCTTGGAGCGGCTGGTGCAATTGGTAATAGAAGTCAGATTTTAAATGATGCTATCATATGGGGAAGCGAAGCATATTGGGAAACAAGAAAAGAAATAAAATCTAGACCAGATTATTGGAATGGAATAGTAGCAAACACGGGTGTACTAAACTTGTTATCTATGTTTAATGACATTATGTTACAGGGAGGTAAACCAGATATAAAAGACTATGGCTATTATCCGTTCTCTGATACTCTTATGAAACTTGGTACTGGTGCAGACATCCCTATTCCTGGTCCCAATGCTAGGCAGTGGAGAAAAATAGTAAGTGCAGGAAAAAACTCTTTCATTACCGATGGCGAGAAAACCACAGATGCTACCTTATTGAAAATGTTATTAAGGAGTAGAGAAGAAGGCACAGCGGAAATGATAGCATACGGTAGAAAGGTTGAGGGTATCCTTAATGACTATTATAAAAATGGGGCTGTAGATATTTCTAGTTTGTCAGCAGCGGAAAAGCTAGAACTCCAGAAAAAAAGGGGGGATTACTGGAATGTAATGCTCACTACAAAAGATGAAAATACTGAAGCTGTTATGATGGAAAGGATGAGAACATTATATGGGGACATTGATGATTTCCATCTTAAACAAATGGTAACATGGAAACTATCATGGTGGTTTGATAGCTTTGCTCCAAATCTGTTTACTTTTACCGAAGGTGAACAAGAGATGCGTATGGAAACTGCTGTGATGGCTATATATGTGGCTGAAAAGAAAGGTCTTCTTGGCACCGAAGGGACAGAACAAGATAGAATGAAAAGCCCTGTCGCTGTTCAAATAGCGAGGGACGCAGTATATGGGACTATGTTTGGTATGTCTCCAGTGTTCTTAGGCGAAGCGTTCTCTGGGATAGGAAGGATGCTTGGACAATATAAAAGCTATCCATTATTTCAAATGATTAGAGATTGGAACACAACAAGAAACTTTCTTGATGGTGGTCATAGTAAAGTTATGAGACTCTTAAGTGTTATTCCAACATTAACACCGGGCATTGGAAAGAAGTATGATTTAACAGATAGTGACTTTGACCATGAAGCAGCTGCTTTCTTAAGGTTACTTATAACAAGAGTAGCATCTTCCACAGTTGTCTCTCTAATGCACGTCTGGCCGCTTGGTGCAAGATTGTTAAGAAAACTTGAGTTCTCTGTTGGGTTTGGAGGGACTGTTGGGGGAGCAGGGCTATTGAGAGGATTAGAAAATCCAGTCATAGGTACTTCAATGAGGATAATGCTTTGGACTTCACTAATGTTTATGGGTGGATTCGGAGATGGAGGAGATGACGAAGATGACTTAAGAGAAGATTGGTATACTAGAATTTTATTTTTAACTACTCCTGCTATTATAAGTATGTTTGCAAGATGGGGCTGGAAAGCAGGAACAAGTTTGCTCGACAATGAAGAAGCTCCTCCATATTGGGACTAGCCAGCCCGTATCTTTTAACTAAGTAGAGTCTTTTCGATATATTCTATTAGATTTTGGCACATTTGCTTTATTCTTTTAAGTTCTGTACGAATTTTGTTTAATTCTTTATTGTTTCTAGGCATACCACCTATCCTTCATAAATGATATAATTACTGAGCAAGACAACGCTTTTAGAAAACTAATTTCAAACAAGAACGATTGTTTCTGTACAACATAAATACATAAGCCTATTGGCATACAATACAGTTCTATTTTATGTTGGGCGAAGTTTTCTATTAATATCTTTGTGTATTTTGCACCATACCATTTATTTCCTATCATCTTTCTTTTTTCTATGGATATCGTATTTATATCTAAATTATCCATTTTTCTCATTTCAGCCATTCTGTCTCCTTTTCTGTGAAGTAATTTGCTATAAGAAGAGCATCTGCCGTTTTTAATGTGACTCTTTTTATCATTTCAAGTGAGCCATATTCCGTTACGATTTCTTTAGCCTTTTCTTTTAGCATCCGTTTTCGTTCTGATTTGTCCTTTGGTAATTCTCCATAGTAAGACATCCATTGATGAGGCACTACTTTGAAATAAGGAATATCATAAGATGTTAATAAGCCTTCCCATATACCAGCATTTTTACCAAACTTAAAAGCACTACTTCTTCCGTCTGTTGGGAAAGCATGAACATTTTCTATACAAGCTGTGACTGTTGTTGGTTCATATTTTAAACATTCTTTTATATTATTATTGGCTTCTTCTGTGTTTTTGAATGGTTTTAAGACTCTTATTATATTACCTAATTTAGTTCTGCAGATACCCGCTATGCCACCACTGGCACCCGGGTCTATTCCTATGAACATATCAGTCATTCTGTCTCCTGTTGTGCGGCAGGTGGCGGCTCAGCGGCTCGGTGCCTCGCCACCCCCAGCCTCGGTTAGAACTGAATTTTACCCCTTATAGGCTTCTTCAACTGTCTCATAAAACTTACATCTATCTCCATTGAATCCCATAGCGTATCTACCTATTTGACCATATCTTGACTTTGCAGTTATTATTTCACTTTCATTCTTATCATATGCTGAATCATCGAATTGATAGCCATACCATATAAATAATGCTGATTCTGCTGTTTGCTCAATGACTCCACTTTCACTATAATCACTCATTCTAGGTAATGGGTCTGCTCTTTGCTCTATTGCCCTATTAAGCTGACTTAATAAGAAAGCAGAACAATTGTTACGCTTACAAGCCCATTTATATTCTTGCATAATGGTTTCTATTTCAAATCGTCTACCATCATTTTTATTGTTATCTACACCTATTAACTGAATATAATCATCAAATACTACATCTGGCTTTAATTTATTAACTTCTCGTATTGATTCACTTAAAGTTCTAATATCATCATACATGATTAAATTTTTATATTTTTCTTTGATTTGGTCTGCTGTTTTATGTACTACTTCTTTTGTTCCATTTAATTGATTTTGTCTTAAGTCTGAATAAATTAGATTTTTACTTTCCATCACTATTATTTTCTTCATCATCTCTACATTTGACATTTCTCTGTTAAATAATACAATTTTATGTCCATTTTCTATCAGTGTTCGTACTGCATTTATCATTAGAGTTGTCTTACCATGACCTGGACGACCTCCAAGAACTGTTATTTCTTTTCTTGTCATACCCCCAGCTGGTTCGTCTAATTGTTTAAGACCGAATTGGATTACATTAGTACCTTCTTCAATTGCCGACATTGTTTCTTCTATAATATCTTGTATTTCTCGTCTTTTACTTGGTGCTAGTATTTGTAATTCAGATATTAATTGTGTATGTGCATCTAGTTTATTATTAACTTTTTCATATTCGTCATATGACATCTTGTATAATTCATAGGATGACTTAGCTATTCTTCTTTGTATATATTTTTCCCATACTATTTTTGTATATGTTTCTATGTTGGCTGTTGTTGGACAATCATCATACAAGCCCGATATATAATATCCTTCTGTTATTTGGAACATATCTGATACTTTTTGTGTTACTGTTACCATATCTATTGGTAAATGATTCCTATATAGTTCAACCACTGCGTCCCATATTTGACGATGTAGTTCTGTGTAAAAGGCATCACTTCTTCTAATCCACCCAGCACATTTTTCCATAATTGGTGCGCCTCCTTGCATGATAGCACCCAACACAGCTTTCTCTGCTGTGAATGAATTTGGCTGGACTTGGATTACTTCACTCTTTTGGTTCATCGAATAAAGTCTCCTGTTTTACTGGTTTATAGTTAGTTATTACTAACTCATTATATATTTTACTAGGGTCAAAATGACGACCACCGTATTTAGTTTTAACCTTGCATATTTCAAATTCTTTTAAAAGGTCTGAAATCTCGTTTCTATCGTCATAGCTGACCATGAATTTACCACCGCCATCGTTAATAATCTTTAATATTCCCAACATATCGTGGTGGTCTTTTTTAGTAAAGCTATGAAAATAATAATCATGTCTCTCGGTAGCTGCTACATAAGGTGGGTCTAAATACCAAAAATCTCCTAAAGTTGGAGGGTATTTATTAATTAACTCTCTGTAATCAAAGTTTTCTATCATTACATTATCAAAATATTTACGAGAATACTCTATTTCATCTACAAGGCTATCTTTCCAATCTTGATACTTGCTCATTGGTTGCATAAAATTGTTATTAAACGCATTTCTTATTATATAATAATACTCTGCTGCTCGTTTAGGATTTGGTATATCTATTACCTTATTCCCTTTGATAAACGCTTTGTGTTTATTATATAATTCTCTGCTTTTTACTAACCATCTACAGTGATATTTAAATTCATCATAATCTATTCTTATTGATTCATATAAGTTTACTATGTCTGAGTCTAGGTCATTAATTATATTCACATTTGCTTTCTTTTTACGGAAAAACATAGACAATCCTCCTGCGAATACTTCAATATACCTATCATGGGGAGGTATCATAGCAACTAACTGTTTAGATAGTTTATATTTTCCTCCCCAGTAGGGTATAATGACCGGGCAAGTCGGGTTCAAGCCTGTGCCATTTTCCTAATCAAAGGATATACTTTATTTTCTAACTTATGTGTGCTTTCGTGTGTGCGATTTAAAGCATGAGTTGTCACCCAAGTAAAAGCATTGAGTAAGTCCCAATAGTTTTCCATTGAGTTCCTACCTATATACATTACGAATGGATTAACTGCTTGTTGTGGGAGCGTTTTGATTACATCTGCTATATGTCTCTTAGTTACTTTCTTATCTATTAAGGCTTGAAAATCATCTACAAATACTTCATTGCATTTATTTACTGTATCCGTGATTGCTTCGCCTATCTTGTATAGATTTGTATTGTATATTGAATGTCTGTTTTTCTTCATGTCTATGATTGTACCTATTATCATACCATTAGAACATACTAATCTATAAGCACCAGCTGTAAATGATAACTCAAGACTACCATCGTAACTATTCTTAACAGTTATTTCGGGGTTGAGTACATCATTTTCTGCTACTTTAACTTTAATTTTGGGAAAGTACCAAGTCCAACTTGCTCTTGCTCCATCACCAAATATATGCGCTTCTTTAAATACTGCTTGATTAGCGTCCATTACTGGTTTTATTTGTGTAACCACTTCTTCATTTGTTACTAGTTTATATTCGTCTGTCATACAACTTATTACTTCACCAGTATCTTCTCTTAAGATGAATTTATATCCTGTGTCTAATCTTACATCGCTTATACCCGCTTTTTCATTAAAAGCATAAGTAGCAGGTTTTTCTATTACTGGAAATTGTGTATCAATTAAGCTTACGCTTTGTTGGTGATTTGCCATATAATGACCTCTCGTTTTCTAGTTGTTTTGAAAAATTGGATTGCCTATTCTCGATAATAGCACGAAGAAAAGCAAATCCTTTACCTTGTTTATGATGATTACCATTGGTGTATATTCTTATGCCATACCTAATATGTTCTTCATCGAATTTCTGTATATTCTTTAGGAAATAATAGTAAGCCTCTTTACTTCTGTCGCTTGGAATATTATCATATATATTACGCATAACCTTTTTTAACGCAACAGATGTTTCTTTTGTCCAAGATGATACCATTTGCAATATCTTCATCGACATATTAGTGGGTTTATTAAAATTATATCCGCACTGAGGACAAGCAAATTTAGTCTTCACCTCTATATCCTATACTTGTAACCATTGATTTTTTATAATTTTTCCTATCTTCTTCGGTTATTTCTTTACTTTTTTCATATGATTCTTTTCTGATTTTTTCTTCTCTATCTCTGTTCCACAGCATCTTCTCTTTATCATGCCATTCTTCAGCTATTTCTTTATTTACATCAGATATACGAACAACATTTTCATCTCCAGTATCTCTGTATTCAATAAAGTCCTTATTATGTTCATCAGCTGTTGTAGGTTCTCCATCTAATACTGCTTGTATTTCATTGTCTAATCCTAATGTTTTACTTGCAATTTGTTTTAACCCATCTTCTAACCATCTTATTCTAGTTTCAAGTTCTCTTACAGATTCTGCTATATCTTTATTACCTTCTTCATATTTCTGTTCACATTCAATACATATTCCACTTTCATTCATTGTTGGCTTATCACACCAATGGCACATAAATGGCGTAGGCATTAGATATGCTCCTTACACGATGAACATATATCGTGATGTATTATTTTAGCATCACAACATTGACTTGTATATTCATTGATACTATCATTTACTATTTCATTTAATTTACCAAATGCTTTGTTATATTTCTTGTTTCGCATTTCTTTATGTGCTTCTAAGAATCCTTCAGCTATAAGAGTGCTTCCAAGTTCTTCTACTAGTGCTTTTTTATTATTTGTTTCACATAGATGGTGTATATAACTCATTTTACCCATTGGTCACTCCTTGTTTTTCTAGCTGCTTCTACAGCTATGTTTATCATCATAGCGAATCCAAATAATGCTACAACCCATATTAGGGCTGCTATACCAAGTATGAATAAATTTGCTATCCATTCTGCTATATTTAACACAATCATTTTTCCTCCACTATTTCAGATATTATATCCATTTCAATTTCTTCGATTTCATCTACCTTAGATTCAATCCTTCTTAGTCTTACTATAACGCTCCACCATAGACCTAACATACATACCCACATAAATTCATAAAATGGGAAGTATTGTTCCTCTATGAGAGTATCAATCCAATGATTCATTATTTGTCTCCTTTATTATTCCGAGTTTTATTAAATATACTTCTGTTGCCCAAGACCATATGCTTTTACCAACCAGGCTTTTCGCATGAGATTTATCATCCAAGTTTTCCAATTTTATATGAAAAATCTGGACTTGGGCATTAACAGAAGATTGAAGAAGAATACCTCTGCAGGTATCTGTTTCAAAGATAGTACCTAAGGGTAATGAACCTAAAAAATATTTATCTTTACCGGCAGAATATCCTACTTTTTCATTCGCAAGTTTCGCAGTTTTCTTTAGGAAGTCCTTTGTATTCAACGTCTTCGACATTTTGTACCCCTTGCTGGTTTCTAATTGACATTAATTCTTCAGCCAATTTTCTTAGTGTAATAACTTTCTTTTTTATAAATAGACCACCCCATTGTTTATCTGCCGAGGTTTCCATTCTTGATGCTACTTCTTGGACGCATGAGTGTAAGTCTTCAAATTCTTCTTCAGTCAAAGCGATACCAATTTTTTCTTGATGAAATAGTTTTTTCATTGTCGCCATTCTCCACTTGGGTTTAATTCATCTAATATACTGTCATTTATTGAGCTTTTTACCAAATTATATCTTGCATATTTAGTGCCATATTTATTGGTTACAAGTTCTGTATGTATATTCATATTATCTTCGTCCCTTAAGTTATGGACTATAGCTGCTAATCTAAAACATCCAAACATTTCAAGTGCTTCTATCGGTGTTAATGTTTTATCGTTTAATAGCCATCTTTTTACTTTTGCTCTCTGTGTTTCTCGTTTCATTTTATTCTCCTTAAAGTGAAGGGCATCTGAAGGAAACGTGTTGTTTGTGTTATATCCCTTTTGGTAGCTACTTTACACGACAGATGCCCCTGTATACGCTGATGTAAACCTTTTAAGGGCTTTCACAGTCGCTATAACAGCAGGCTGAACGGATGCGGTGTCCAGCCTACTGGTATGTGGAAGGTTAGAACGGAACGTCACTGCCAATCTCGTCAGCAGTAAGTTTCTGTCCTCCATTCCAGGGATAAGTTACAAAGACACGCATAGTCGTCTTTTCTTCTCCCTCTTTATTAGTGAACTGTTGCTCACCAACTTTAGCTAGGCATGGAAATCCCAGTACATCTTCTTCTTCTATTTCCCCAAGAGCAACATTACCGCTGTCATCGACAGGGAATGATACACCCATGCTTTCAAAGAATTCCTTGTATTTTCTGTTCTTCCATCCTTCGCCTTCTTTAGGGCTAGGCGTAAGCCACACTCCTGTTGAGCGTATTTCCTTACCTACCAGATGAGTCGCTTTCCTTGTTATGGGATTTTGATTCTCATCAAGAGTTGGTGTATATGCGCCATCTACTTGTGAATAGACAGGCACTTCCATCTCTCCTACTTTATCTGCTAATTTGAATGTCAGATTAAAAACGATAGAATCGTTAATTTCTCTTGATTCAAAAGCAGTAACATGAGCAGGATATGTGCCAGCCACAATCGGCTGGAACGCATCTGTGCTTTCATTGAAGGTTGTGTTCTCTAGAGCTTTCAATTGATACTCCTATTTGTTTGTAGTTTTACTAGTAGCGAACTTTTCGACTAACGTATTAAATGCTTGTCGAAACTCTTCCATCTTTTTTGAGTATTTCTTACCATTAACTCCTTGAAAATAGAGCTGTGGTGATACCCATGCACCATCTGATGTCTTCATGTATCGTTTTGTAGACCGTCTGCCTTTACTTATTAGACCTTCTTCTTGCATTTGGTTGATGGTTTTATCATCTAAGAGTCCGTCTTTCTTCAGCTTTTCAGCGTCAGCTACTGTGAGTTTACCCATTTTTGGTATCTCCTTCTTTGTTGTTTGATTGAAAATCCTCAGGCACAGGAAATTGCGTATTATCTTCCAATATAAATGAATGATAACTCGGATTTACTGATAACTGAGACTTTTGTTCTGTTTCAAAACACATCATTGGTTTACCATTAAAGAGCTTAATACCCTTATATATGACACGATTAAACATCGTACCATCATTGATACCAATAGTGTATTCTAAACCTTCTGTTAACAGACCTTCGTCTATTTTACTAAATGGTTTCATCTGATTCCTTTATTCTTTCTAATTTAGCTATCACACCCTTGTAATTAAGGGCATTGATTTTACTATTTTCAATAAGAGTGTCCATTTCAATCAATTTATCAGCGCTTATTTCATCAGCTAATACTCTTATTGCTTTGATTTGTTCATCTGATAATGAAGGGTCTTCATATTGATTTTTGTATACGTCATCTGCAATATTCAAGTACATATTGAGTGCTTTCTTCATACAATCGGTGTTAGCTGCTTTAATATCATTACCAACATCTACAAATACTTGTGTACCTTGTTTCTTCTGGATACGATGTGCTGCTACCATATCACCTATACGCATTACTCCATTGTCATACCATTTGAGTCTACCATGAACGACATAGGCTTCTGAGCCCAATGCTTCGCTATTAATGATTTCCCAAGACCAACCTGGAAATTCTTTATCAGCAATGGCTTTCATATATCCTATTTCGACATAATCCAAGCCCATTTTCTTCTTTATATAAGCCTTAGGTGTAACCATGTCACTTATAGAAGTATGTTGTTTTGTAAGATTACCTAATCTTTCTTTTATATCAACTAAGTCATCTTGTATTATTATTTCACTCATTATATTCCTTTACAATGTTTAGTGAAGCCACAGTATCTACACTCCCAGTCCATCATAGGAACGCCATAATCTAGTCCTGGCATCATTGTATCTGGGTCTGTGACACCTTCTAAGGCTTCAGTACACTCTGTCCAATATTCAAGAGCAGCAGATGTCCACTGTACAGCGTCAATCTCTTGCTTTCTCATAGCTGAGGTATCTTTATTATACCAAAGCAAACTGAGTGTTATATTATCTGTGTCGTACAATGCTTGTATACCAAGACCATATGTACCTACTTGTAATTCATAGTTAAAACTTGGATTCTTTTCTCGGTTTCTACCGAACTTCATTCTCCATTTATAGGAGGCACAAGTTTTAACATCATAAATATCAACAGAGACTTCATCGTCATTATTAGTGACGGTAGCAATATCTAAATGACCTACCACTTTTAATTCTGGTATTTCAATTTCACTTTCTGTTATTATATTTACATCTTTATTATGTTCTACATATTGATTGACTGCTGTTTCAATATCAGCGTGAACAATAGTACCTAAGCGTAAAAGTCTCATAACTCTTTCGTCTAATTCTGATTGTTCGTATTCATTGATATTGAACCACTGTTTCTTGAAGCAAGAACCTGCAGATGAAGCCCTAAACCAATTCTTGAACTTGGGGTCTCTAACTTGTTGCTCTCTTCTTAAAAACCAGTCATAAATGTCAACTATTTCATTCATAAATGTGTCCTAAATTTAATAATATTAAGGGTTAAAGGCAACAGGCGAGATGGTGTAATTGTGGATAACAACCAACACTACCTTGACAGATATGTGTTTATCTCGCCTGCATTAAGTTTCAGCCTATCTCAAATCCACCAGACGATTCACAAAATTCAATGAATTCTTGCAGAAACTTTACTTCAAAAGGATAGGAACTGTCCCATGACCTTTTGGCGTAAATTTCATCCCATTTATCCTTATATTGCTTAGGAAAATCACAGGGTGCTAGATTTTGATTCTTTGTAACTCGTTTAGCTTCGTTTTCTACTATTTTCAATGCAGCATTGATTTCATCGTTTCTTACCTTCGCAATTTTTGACCTTGCTTTAGTATCATCTTCATATTTCTGTGCTGAACCATCTTGAATAGTCTTTTTTAACCTAGTAGCGATTCTTTTAGCTTTCGTCTTGCTTATTTTATGGTAATCATTTGAATGACCGCTCTCCATATCGTTTCTTGTGAGTATATTATCACAAGCATTGCAAGTAAAATTCCAAATTGGTCGCCACCACCAAACATTGGCTCTGAAGTACTCGCCTCTGACATTCTTACGATGCTCATCAGAGGCTTTAAGGTACTCAGTTTTCTCGTCTTCAGTAATATCTGAACGAGACCAGTCTAAGCTAGGTGCTTTTAGGTTATTTGGATTATCTGGTGCTAGACCATATAAATCAAATCCCATAATTACCTCCTAAAATAGTCTTATTGGGTTGTTATTACGCTTGTTGTAAATATCTTCAATCATTCTGAAGTATTCTTTACGACTGTCGCACTTAACAAAACGATTAGGACTTAGTGACAATTTATGAATAAATGTCGTATGGTCGAAATCGGGGTGGGTAAGAACATCAATATAGGCTAATACAAATGTACGATGACGATAAATCTTGTCATTATATTCTTTGAATTCACCTATTTGGCTCAATAGTTCTTCTACTGTATCCAGTCTTTGAGTTATTGTAAACTCACCATTTCTAAATTCAGTCATTAGCTTCTTGGTATTTCTACCTGACAGCAATATTATGATTGTAGACAATGGGTATGGATGCCTTCTTCTGAATCCTGCTAAGATTCTGTAGTCTTCAACACCCTTAACACAGTAATGGTTAAGAATATTGTCATAAGACCACGATTTTTGTACAGAGTTGTACTTACCTATATCAGAGTCAGTCATTTTAGTATATATGTAATACACTGGTATGTTAAGTCTTTTACAAGCTTCAGCTGTATGTTGACCTTCCATAATTTCATATGACCTTGTTACTTTTACAGGGTTTTCTGCTGTCAAGTCTTTACGCTGTATTTCAGCCATAATTTCCTTGACGTGGTGTTCGGCTACTGGTCTATTAGACAATACATACTTGAACTTGTCATAGTCTGTAGTGTTATAGGTTTTCACCTCTTTCATCTTGTCAGCCATTTCTAGCCTCCTTGTATTAAGATAGTATGTCATAACAATATTTCCATCCACAATCTTCATCGAAGAAACTGAATTCATTTATTGTTATTTTGCATATTTTTGAAACATATTCGATATCATTTTTATCTATATGTCCCCAATATCCATTTCTTATGTAGCGATTGTCTTTTGTTGAATCTAAGTCACCTCTAAAGTGAATATCGGTTTTTGTGTATCCCTTCATAACCAATAGAAGCTTTATCTTATCTTCTATAGGTCGTGTTTTAGGATACATAGTGTCATAAGACATGATGTGTCTCCTTATATGAAATTTTGATTATTTACCGACCTTATCTGGTCAAAAAGATGGGGGATGAGATTAGTCTGAATTCCCCCTATCAGTGTGTACTACTTCTAGCACACTTGGGCAGGTCAAGCCGTAGCCTGAATCCGGGTCATAAGTTCGTCAATAACTCTGTTTTTCAAATCCTGCCCAGAGCGTGTTAATTTAAACGCCTCCGCCAATTCATTGGGTTGAACATCAAGAATCAACGCCATAACTGCCTGTAGATTAACACAGTTAGCTTGCGTGGCTTCCTCTTCATCCTCTATGAAAGGGGTATTGTTTGATACACGGCATGAAAGCTGTGCAATTAACCTTGCGAACTCAAGTGATATTGCCATAAGTGTCACTTTATCACTTTTATTAAGTAGTTTGCTCATGGTATGTGGTACCTCCTATTACTATTATTTATTACATCGTTAATGATGTTAATACTGCCATCCATTCAAATATCACCCAAATGAATAGACACAAACAAATTGCATACATCAAAAGGGTAATTTCATTCATTATATCGTTGTTCATGTCTATCTTTTCATTTGGTAATGGTTAAAAATTGCTATTGCTACTACACAAAGAAATATGACTATCCAAGATTCTGTCATATCGGTAGATTCCACTTGGGTTCAACTATATCCCTGTTGTCAACGTCCATATTGTTAACTTGGTGTTCTAAATCTTTCATACCAAAGTAATCCCATCCAAAATCTTCGAATACTTCAATAGTGAAAGCCTTAAAGAACTCTTCATCTATCTCTGTGTGTTGGTCAATGTGCATTATAATATCTGTCAAGTGTTGTGCATCTATTGAGTGGTCAACATCATCGTCTTTATCATCCCAAAACCAAGCTATCTTCTCAATAAACATAAGATGATATACAAATGCACCAAACATCATATGAATGATGGCTACTGCTATTACTACTAACCAATACATTATGTCTGCCATAGTGTACTCCTTTAGTTATGGGATGAAGATAGAATGTACCTACCATTCATCCCGTTGTTCGTGTCCTTCATCAAAGTAGTTATCCCAACCATCGTCATCAAGTTGACTCCGCCAGTCCATATGGTCTACATCTTTCTTGATATTATCAAGAGTTTTGCGACATAATTCCTGTAAAGGTAGGTTAATACCACCCGTGCAACATTGGTTGCAGAACACTATTTCTCGAAGTAAGTATTCGAGTTTGCGACACGCAAGGTGTCTTTTAATAAAATGTATGAAGACATACTCCTTATTAGTGATTAAAGAAATTTGCCAGCTATGTGTCATGACGACATAAGAGACGACCGGTGATTACTATTAACTCTTACTATGCCTAGCATAGTAGCTGGAAGTATAAAAAGATTTCGATGCAGTAAGCAAGATTGTCGCTGAGGAGTTAGACTTAAGCCGTACCTCTTACCATTGCAATGTGAAGTAGTTTGGTTTTATGCCCTTTCAGGTCATGTTTATACAGGTCGCTAAGATTACTCTACATCCTATGACTTGGGTGGGTTAGACCTATCATCATTCAAAACTATGCCGATTCACATCAGCTTAAGCTCTCAGGATTTAAACCATTGATACGATTGAGGACTACACTCCCCGTATCTGTATACCATCTCACCAAGACTTCGTCTTTTAGAGTTTCACACGTATAGGTCAGGCATTACACCATAGACAGAACATTAGCCCCTTTTTAGTCTATCTGGTGCTTTTGGCTCACCAGTTCCCTACCACTAGTACCCGCCTCGGTTGAGATTAGATATTATCCTAGTGAATTACAACGTATATATCCTTTACTCTAGAAGCAAAGACTATATACTGCATCAAATATTGTTGAGTATTTATTATACTCTGGAAGAAAAAATTTAAGAGGGATTACGCTGACTTTCAAAGTCACTAAGAAGTGCGCTACTTCATGCTTTACTCGATTCAACATCTGTCTACTCACAAGTATTTGATAACCCCTGTAACGCCATGCCTGCTTGTTAAGCAAATCCATGGCATTACTAATGTATCGGTCTTTTGCCAATTTGCATGGACAAGTGAACCTTCTAACTCTGGAACGCATTGTATTTATAGTCCATCGACTTAGACTTAAAGAGGTAGACTTACAATCAATCTTGAAAAGAATGGATGCTACCTAGTTGACATGGTATAGAATACAATACTAAAAGAAGCTTTTATTTATGTTAGGGAAAAGCTTGTAAAACCTGTTATAGGCACTACTGCCAAGTCATAATATCATTAACTTGAGAAGGAGCATTATAATAACTCCAATTGACGCAAACAATAGCCATAATGTAAATATTTGACCATTATCTGTGTGATGATACCAATGTCTAAAGCCGTAATGCCGTAGTATTGGAAAGAACCATCTGTGTTTCATGTGTTAGCCCATGTTATGATTAAAATTATACTATTATAGAATGAATGAATGTAGTTAAATAGATAAGGGTGCGAAGCACACAAGTTTTAAACCAAATAAATGTGGATTTGGCTCAAGACGACGTTTAAATGTGATAGTGTCGTCTCAAGCCTTGAATCCATCGATAACAAGTAATGTTAACCTGTTGAAGTCTCAGCAATTGGTTCAGAGGGTGGTTCCGATTCAATAGGAAGAGAATCAGAAGTTGCACCTTTAACATCGCTATCCGCAAGTTTCACCGTTTCTACAAAATCAGAAGAGACTGTCTCTAACTGTTCAATGTACTCTGGTGTCCAAAGGGTAGTCTTGCCAAGTGTACCGTTAGCCCGCTGAAAACAAACCGCGTGTACTTCTGTACCATCACTAAGTTCATAGATAGGATTACCTACACGTAATGTTACTGGTACTGGTTTGTTGTCAATTAACATAAAGACTTCGAGGATACGATAGTCTGCCATAGCGCTCATAAAGCACTCCTTGAGTTAAGGGTTGATGAAACAAATACATTGGGAGGGTCAAGCTACTGTACACCACAAGGATGTTTGATACATAGCCATCACGCTGATTCAGAGGATAACCTGACCTGCCACAATTCTAACCAAAAATTGGATTTGAATAATCCGATTTGTGGAAACCCGTGATGAATATGGGTGCATATCATTGGGCTTAATTTTTCTTCAATATAACATGGGCATTATATTTGTTGCATTTGATTGACACAACCCTTACCTTCGAGGGTGGTCATGGGGGGGATTTACTAATAACATATTAAAATAATGAGTATATGAAAACAGAGACAAAAAAATCCTGGGGAGGTCAAGGTAACGGCAGAGGTGGATACTATCCCAAAAAGGAATTAAAAACTAATGTGCCGTGGAGACAACAAAACAGAGTATTCCCATATCCTGAGAATCTTGATGAGATGTTAGAAGACTCTACGTATATAGCAGATAGGAATCAGTTATTTAAAGAGAATGGTAATGGGTGGTGGTTAACTGTTTTTATAGCAGCGTATCCCACTAAATTAAAAAGGAAAGGATATGGTTGAAATAGCATTGGCAACAGTTGTAATTTTAGTGTATATTAATTCGAGGAACTGGGAGAGACAACTTAAAAGGTATAAAAATGGCTAAAGGTGTAATGACAACAAAAGATTTAGATAGGGGAGCAGCCCTAACGGGAGTTGCTCGTCAAGAACAAGTTCGTAGGGAGCTTGAAGCAAGAGACTCAGAGCGTGAATTAGAAAGGGCAATTTCTGCTGAAGTGGAGAAGCGTATGAAAGCGAAATCCAAGAGACAGGGAAATGCCAAAAAGAAATGACACAGATACAATTATAGAACCTCTAAGTCATACTGACGTTAAAACAATGGAGAGGGTTCTTAGCAATGCAGCTGAACGAGATGTGGCTATAGAAGTTGATGGTATTGTTTATTATATTCCAAAACCCATATCAGACTTAATTGACAGTTTAGCCGCTCAAGCAGATGTTTTCCCGGGAACCAAACCTATACCCGAATGAAGCATAAAAAGATTAAGGGGATAAAGCATCTCGTTTTTTCTGACCTAAATGAATATTATTCCCATTTTGGGAACAAAGCACCTGTCCCTAAAAAGAATTGGAGAGAAGGCGAAGAAGGCGACTGGGTTGTCGCAGATGACAAAGGAGTAATTCAATTATTAAAAGTTTCTCACAATATTACACATCCAAATGATAGACCGAATTATACACTTAATAAAGGCTGGTGTAGAACTGTTGTCGGTACATTCCTTGTTTCTGATAAGGCTATCATGGATACTGATTTTGATAAGCATCCTAATCGCTACACATTCTCCACTAAAATAAAGAATACAAATAGCCGTGTTTATAAGAGAAAGAAAGCAACACATAAAGAAAAGGAATTCGCAACTCATTTAGTCACGGGAACATCTGCTGTTAAATCGTATATGAGGTCTTTTAACGAAAAGGACGAAGGGAAGGCGACTAAGAAGGCAGCAATATTATTAAAGCAGAGGAGAATCATGCAAGAAATAGAAGCAAGCGCATTAGAAGTAGCTAAAGAATTAGGAGTAGACCATAGATATATACTAAGGTCATTAAAGTGTTTAGCTGAAAACTCTGGTGATGATAACATACAATTACAAGCAGTAAAAGAATTAGGCAAAGCAATCGGTACGTTGGGGGGAACAAAGAAAATTGAAACAGGTGTTGTGGGATTATTTCAAGGGTTTAGTCAAGACCAGTTAGAAGCGGCTAGTCGTCCTTCTCTTGCAGATAATACGGAGGTGCCTGTTGAGATGCCCTAAGTGTAATTCATTACGTACAAAGAAAAATGGCACAAAAATACTGGTATCTGGGAATAGGACTCAGGAATTTAGATGTGCAGATTGTCATAGATATTTTTCTATACAGATTAATGTTAATGTTTTACACGAATTAAAGTCTGTCGAGCCTGGGGATATATTAGAAATAGATGGTGGAAAAAGGGTAAGGATACATGGTCTTACTGATATTCATGTAGGAGCAATCGAGCATGATTTTAAGAAATTTGAAGAAGCGATTAAGGTCATAGAAGAGGACGATGACGCTAGATGGTTTGGCAATGGTGATTTATTAGAGTTAATTCCACCTCATTATAAAATTAATCAAAGAGGTCAGGATATCCCCCCAGAAGAACAATATTTAGAGTTTGTAAGATTAGTAGAAACCATAAAAGATAAGTGCTTATTCATTAGGGGCGGCAACCATGATTATATACGTTCTTTTAATATCCTAGATTTTGATGTATGTAAAGTATTGGCAAAAGAATTGGGTGTTCCATATTACAGGATGCCGGGCTATACAAGGATTAACGTAGGTGGTAGTTCTTATAACCTTGTTTCTGGTCATGGTAAGTCTGGTGGGAAGAATGGTGATTTAGAATTAGATAAGATGGCTGCTGTTTATAGTCAGGGAGATGTATTCTTCTTAGGTCATAATCATCAATTATATGTTAAGCCTATGGATAGTTTAATTATAGGAGATGATAATACAGAAGAGATGAAAAGAAGATGGTATATAAGAGGTGGTTCATTTCTTAGATACGCAGATTATGCACGATATTCATTTTATCCCATGATAAGAACAGGTTGGGTTACTATGGAGTTTTCAAAAGAAGGCATCCACTGTTGGGAGAATTAAATGTATGAAGAAACTAATAATACTGAATTTGGTGTAAATTTTAACAAGGTATTTGAACAGAGTCAACAAGTAGGGAGCGATATGACAATGGCAAAAAAGAAAAATCCAGCAAAACAACCAACGAAAAAAGTAATGGTAGAGGCTATCGTTAATCTTGAAGATGGTCTACATTCATGTTTTCAAAAGACTTATTCAATTGAATATGCCCTTAGGGAGTATATTAGTTGGAAGGGTGATGGAGATGAATTTCAAACACATTTAAATGAAGAACAAGAAAAAAGAAACGAAGCAGCCAAAACCGCTGCCGCAAGTGAACATTCTGGAGAACAATCTGAACCAAGCGGAGGAAGCACTCCTCCTAGCGAAGAATGATATAATAGCTTTTGGTAAGCTATTTTTACCAGACGATTATTTAAGGAGCGAAACACCTCCTTTCCATTATGAAGTAGCAGATATAATTGACGATTTAAGCGTTAAACAATCTGCTATAATCCTGCCTAGAGGTCACGGCAAAACAATCCTGACAAAAGCATCTATTTTAAAAGATTTTGTTTTTTGCCCACCAGATGATATGTATTTTTATGGTTGGGTTTCCGCTACACAGAAATTAGCTGTAGGGAATATGGATTATATTAAGTATCATTTAGAACATAATCCTAAAATATTATATTATTTTGGTGAACAGAAGGGTCGTAAGTGGACTGAAGAGGATATTGAATTAAAGAACGGATGTAAGCTTATTAGTAAAAGTAATGTTACAGGCATTAGAGGTGGGGCAAAATTACACAAACGATATGACCTTATTATCCTTGATGATTTTGAACATGAAGAAAATACCATCACAAGAGAAGCTAGAGATAAGAACGCTAATCTTGTTACTGCGGTGGTATACCCAGCTTTGGAGCCTGAAACTGGCAGGATTCGTGTTAACGGTACACCAGTTCATTATGATAGTTTTATCAACAATCTTCTCATCAATAGTGCAAAAGCGGAAAAAGACGGAAAAGAATTCGCATGGAAAGTCTGTACATACAAAGCGATAGACGATGATGGCAATTTTCTATGGTCAAGTTTCTTCACGCCAAAAATTATGGAAGGGAAGAAAAAGTTCTATTATGATTCTGGTCAACCATCCAAGTATTACCAGGAATATTTTATGCAAGTCCAAAGCGAAGAAGACGCTATTTGGAGGCAACGAGATGTAAGGACATTTAACGGGTTTCACGAGTATGACGATGAAAGTAAAGTTGGCTACTTAAAACTAGAAGGAAAAGACCGTGTACCCGTTAATTGTTTTATAGGTTGCGACCCAGCTACAGATATAGACACTAAGCAATCTGACTTCTCTGTAATAATGGTAATTGCAGTTGATAACAATAGGAATGTTTACGTTTTAGAGTATGAGAGGCATAGGGCTATTCCCACTTTGGGAAGTAAATATGATGGTGCTTTTAAAAAGAAAGGCGTTGTTGACTATATTATGGAGCTTCATCAAAAATATCATTGTACATCTAGTACAGTAGAGGATGTTGCGATGAATAGGTCAGTATTCCAATCTTTGAATGAAGAGCGAAAACGACTAGATAAGTTCGATATTGCAGTGATTCCGCAGAAACCGGGGGGTCACCAGAAGCGAAATCGAATCTATTCTGGCTTAAACGGTCGCTTTTCTATGGGATTGATACATTTACGGGATAATATGTTTGATTTAAGCAACGAAATAGTTACATTCGGGGCAAAGATGGCGCACGATGATACAATAGAAGCCCTCTACTACGCCTGCCAAAATTCCTTTCCACCAGATTTTCAGCTTGATAAGAAAGAAAGAAAGTGGTATAAACAGAAACGTAAACCTAAAAGTTGGATAGTGGCATAATGCCGAAAGTAGGAAAAAAGAAATTTAAGTATGATAAAGCTGGTAAAAAAGCTGCTAAAAAATATGCCAAAAAAACTGGAAAAAAAGTCAAAAAAAGAAAAGGGTCAAAATACTGACCTCTGGGGCAATGTTACTTGCGTACCTGTCCTCTATAAAATTAACGATAAGAATACTTCAATAACTTTTAGGAGGATAAAATTCTATGCCTAGATTTGGAAAAAGAAGCAAAGAGCGTTTAAAAGGCGTTGATACTAAGCTTGTTAATGTACTAAATGAACTCATTAAAATTATGGATGTTACTATTATTGAGGGCTTAAGGAGTGCAGAGAGACAAGAAGAACTATTAAAAAAGAAAGCAACTAAGACAAAATATAGTAAACATATGGAGGGTAAGGCTGTAGACCTTGCTCCATATCCTATCGACTGGGATGATAGAGAGCGTTTTCACTATATGGGTGGAATGTTGCGTGGGATTGGACATCAAATGGGTGTAAAAGTACGCTGGGGAGGGGACTGGGACTCTGATGGCGAAATAGCAGATAATTCATTTGATGATTTGGTTCATGTGGAGTTAAAATAATGGCTAAGAATTTAAAAGTAAAGAACAACAAAATAGAGCCTGCGAGACCTGACTCGGCAAGTCTGTCTCAAAGGACTCAGATGGGAATGCCTAGTGACAGCGGAAAGAATAAAAGTGTTTGGCAATCTTTTGTTGGGTCTGCCGAATTTTCAAAACGACATCCTAACATGATGCAAAATAAAAAGAAATATGCCAAAAATAAGTAATAAGAAGAAAGCCGAAAATGTTTACCAGCTGTTCCAAAAGTCCACTGGCGCATGGCGTTCCAAATGGGAATCGCAGGCTCAAAAATGTTTTGACTTTTACCACAATGACCAACTGACAGAAAAAGAACAAAGGGTCTTAGAGGAATCTGGGATGCCTACATTTACTATTAATAGGATTACCCCCGTTATAGAGATGATGAAATATTTCTGTACGTCTAAAACTCCTAGATGGCAAGCAGTAGCTTCAGAGGGTAGCGATACTGAGATAGCTGGTGTACACGCAGATATAGCAGATTATTGTTGGCATTTATCCAATGGAGATTCTTTGTACGCACACATTATACAAGATGCGTTGATTAAGGGAGTAGGTTGGTTTCAAATTGACATAGACCCCGATATGGATAGAGGTATGGGAGAGGTTGTATATAAAAGAATAGAACCATTTGATGTTTATGTAGACCCTATGGCTAGGGATTTCTTAATGAGAGATGCTACATATATTATAATTAAGAAAGATATATCTAAAACTAATTTAATTAATTTATTTCCTGAGTTAAAAAATAAGATTATTAAAGCCGCTACAAGTAATAATCAATCTAGTGGCTTTATGACAAGTGCTAGAGACACTCTGACTTCAGATAGTATTCAGCCTTCTGATATTGGCGCAGAGGCTTATGACCCAATGAGTTCAGAGCAAGAACCTGTTGTTGATTATTATGAATGTTATAGCAAGGAGAAATACGTATTATATAATGTATTTATTCAACTTCCTCCGGGCGTAACAAATGTACAGGAAATGAAACAACAAGCGGAAGAACAAATTGCATTAA
>Ga0080013_1000433_pt1 | contig 59447 bp, 44 predicted proteins | sample ETNvirenome_6_85_FD_69236 | JGI IMG/M metagenome (GOLD analysis project Ga0080013, IMG submission 69236) | Marine viral communities from the Pacific Ocean - ETNP_6_85 (SPADES assembly) (version 2) | ecosystem: Environmental > Aquatic > Marine > Oceanic | place: Pacific Ocean | collected 2013-06-19 | reverse complement strand
TCGCGTCACGAGTTGTGCGAAAAAAACAAAAAATGCCCTTAACTTAATGAAAAAAGCTTTGTACAATATAAATCGTGGAAATCACGTTAAGAATCGCATTTCTTGTTCCAAGTGTGAGTTCCATAGAACGGAACATTGTCCATAGGTATTAAATGACAGATAAAAAGAAGATAATGGTTTTAGCCGATCATCCATTATCCCCAAGCGGCGTCGGCACTCAAACAAAATATTTTATTGAAGCGCTTCTCAAGACAAACAAATATAAGTTTGTTTGTTTTGGTGGTGCAGTTAAACATCAAGACCCTCAATCAATAAAAGTTTCTCCTTGGGAGAATGATTGGATTATTCATCCGATTGAGGGATATGGAACTCCAGATTTAATTAGACAGGCTCTCTGGACTGAAAAACCAGATGCAGTGTGGATTATGACTGATCCGCGTTTTTGGGGTTGGTTGTGGGAGATGGAAGAGGAAATTCGGTCTCATTGTTCTTTAATTTATTATCATGTTTGGGATAATTATCCCTATCCAAAGTTTAATAGAAGGTTTTATCGATCAAACGATGCTATTGCGTCGATTAGCAAAGTAACTGCGGATATTGTAAAAACGGTGGCTCCAGAGGTAAAACATCGTTATATTCCACATGCAGTTAACCCTGATATTTTTGTTCCAGTTTCTACGGATCAGGCGCTGCAATATAAGAAAGAAAATTTTCAGCAAGAAGACGGAAAGTTTGTTATTTTTTGGAATAATCGAAATGCCCGAAGAAAACAATCTGGGTCACTTATCTTTTGGTTTAAAAAGTTTTTGGATATTGTAGGGCATGACAAGGCTACTCTTATTATGCATACCGATACTAAAGATCAGCACGGTCAAGATCTAGATGCTATTGTTCGTGAGCTTGGGATAACTAACGGAGAAGTTAAATTTTCACGTCAAAAAATAGCGCCTGAAGCCCTGGCAATTTTATATAATTCTGTAGATGTTACAATAAATATTTCCGATGCGGAGGGATTTGGTTTATCTACCCTTGAGTCCCTTTCATGTGGAACCCCAATTATTGTTAATATGACAGGGGGTTTGCAAGAGCAGGTAACTGATGGCAAGGAGTGGTTTGGTATCGGAATAGAACCAGCTTCTAAATCTATTATTGGTTCTCAAGAAATTCCGTTTATTCGTGAAGATCGCTTAAATGGAGATGATGTGGTAAATGCATTAATTAAAATGTATGAAATGTCTGATGAAGAAAGAAAAGAATTGGGCAGAAAGGGTCGCGAACATGTTGTGAAAAATTATTCTTTTGAACAGTTTAATAAATCTTGGATTGATTTTATGGATGAACTTTTAGAAGAAAATGGTTCTTGGCAGACGCGCAAAAATTATAAGGCATGGGAGCAAATTCAATTATGAAAAAGAAAATTATTGTGAAGGGACCGGCACTTTCACAAACTGGGTATGGGGAGCAAACCCGTTTTGCTCTTAGGGCTTTAAGATCCAGAGAAGAACTTTATGAAATTTATCTTTTAAATTTAGAATGGGGTAAATCAAACCACATTATCGAGAACAGCGAAGAAAAAGATTGGATTATGGATACGCTGCGAAAAACAGCCCGCGCTTTCCAACCATCACCACCCGTCTTTGACATATCCCTTCAGGTGACCATTCCTAATGAATTTCAAAAAATGGCTCCAATCAATGTTGGCTATACTGCGGGCATCGAAACAACAAAAGTAGCACCCCAGTGGCTACAAAAAACCAATGAAATGTTGGATCGTTTTATTGTAATCAGCAATCACGCAAAAAACGTGTTTGAGTCGACGGTTGTTGAAGCGCAGGATCAGCATGGAAATAAATTTCCATATCGATTAGAAAAACCTTGTACGGTGGTAAGTTATCCTATTAAATCTCAAGAGCGCGTCAAAGTCGATTTAGAACTCACTCACAAATTTAATTATTTGGTTGTGGGACAGTGGGGACCAAGAAAAAATTTAGAAAATACTATTCGTTGGTTTATGGAAGAGTGTTTTGATCGTGAAGTGGGTCTGGTGGTCAAAACAAACTTATTTAAAAATTGTATTATTGACCGGGAACACACAGAGAGTCGTTTGCGGGGTCTTCTTGAACCCTACAAAGACCATAAGTGTTCCGTCACGCTTTTGCACGGTTATATGTCAGAACAAGAAATGCAGTCGCTTTATACACATTCAAAGATTAAAGCTTTTATAAGTTTATCTCATGGTGAGGGCTTCGGTCTGCCGATGTTTGACGCTGCGACCGCAGGCTTACCCATTATTACTGTTGATTGGTCGGGATATACAGATTTTCTGTATCTCCCAACCAAAGACAAAAAGGGAAAAGTGAAGTTGAAGAGTCAGTTTTTGAAAGTGGGCTATGACATTCTTCCTGTTCAACCAGAAGCCGTATGGGATGGTGTGATTCAAAAAGATTCACAATGGGCTTATGCCAAAGAGGGTTCATATAAAATGGCTCTTCGTAAAATGTACAATGAATATCATGTTTATAAGGGATTGGCAAAGAAGCTTAGTAAGTGGATTTTGAATAATTTTTCTTCCCAATCTCAAAATGAAAAGTTCGTCAGTGCGTTTGATCCAGATGTTGATCGTGAAAATTGGTTATCTGAAATTGAAAATTTAATTGAGACTTATGAATAAAAAGCTTGTTTTCATAGCTGATTTTTTTGTGGATCAGGTTCTGGGAGGCGGCGAACTTAATAGCGATGAGCTAATAAAATTATTAAAAGAAAAAGGCTTCGATGTTGAAGCTGTAAAATCCCATACAGTGGAATTGAGTTTTTTAAAATCCAGACTCAATTCCTTTTTTATTGTGAGTAACTTTATGGGGTTGAGCCAAGAATGTAAAAATTGGCTCATTGAAAATGCACATTATATAATTTATGAACATGATCACAAGTATCTTCCTGCTCGGAATCCTGCTCAATATGATAATTTTCGTGCACCACAGCGTGATATTAGAAATTTTTCATTTTATAAAAATGCGTTCAAAGTTGTTTGTCAGACACAGTTTCATAAAAATATTTTAATGGATAATCTGAAGTTAAAGAACATTGTTAGTTTCGGCGGCAATCTATGGTCAGAAGGTGCTCTTCAAAAAATAAGAGAGTTGTCTCAAAGAGAAAAACAAAAAAGATGTTCTATTATGGATTCCCCCATTTCACACAAAAATACAACTAAGGCTCGCAAATATTGTAGTTTCCACGGGCTTTCTTATGATTTAATTGCGGACGCAAATTATTTTTTGTTTTTAGAAAAGATGAGCAAAAATGAAACTTTAGTGTTTTTTCCCGGCACTCCTGAAACATTATCAAGGCTTGTATGTGAGGCGCGTATGATGGGAATGTCAGTAAAAACCAATGGGCTTGTTGGGGCTGTTAAAGAAGAGTGGTTTTCGAAAAAGGGCGAAGCACTAATAGACTACATGATGTCTAAAAGAAAGAAAATTGTTAATGAAATAACTTCTTATGCGTCAGCACCATACGATTCAATTGTTATGCCAAAAGTTAGTATTTTATCAACATACCACGACGGTTCAAAATTTTTAGAAGGGTTTTTGGACAACATCGTTGAACAAACCATGTTTAAAGAGTGTGAATTGATTTTAGTCGACGCAAATTCACAAGGCAACGAACAAGAGTTAGTCCAAGCCTATCAACAACAATATAAAAACATAAAATATTTAAGGTTAGATAAGCCACTCAAGCCCACTCCGTGTATAAACATCGCAATTAAAGAATCAGCAGGAGAGTATTTAGCCTTGGCTCTTATTGATGATCGAAAAAGCCAAACCAACATTGAAGAATTGTATAGTGAAATCCGCCGAACTCCACAAGTTGATCTTGTATATGGAGATACAGCAGTTTCTAAAAAACCCAATGAGCTTTTTCATGAAAACGACCACACAGAACTCGCAGAACACTCGAAAAATGGATTTTCTAGAGAAAACATGATTAAATGTTTGCCGGGTCCGATGCCACTTTGGAGACGGGATGCTCATGATCGGTATGGGTTTTTTGATGAAGATGAGTGTGATTATGCAGATGATTGGGAAATGTGGTTACGAATGGTAAATGGTGGTGCGATTTTTAGAAAACTTGATAAAATTGTTGGACTGTATTTGAACGGCGGTCGCTCTCAACAAGAAACTCGCGAGCAACGCAAAGAAGAGGCGCGAATATTTTTTAAATATTCAGACGTATACGGTTATAATTTTGTTAAGTATGCTCCGTATTTTCGGCAATTTGTTTAGGTGTGACAATGGAAAGGAAATATCTCCCGACTTTAAGTGAACTAGTTGACAGATTATCAATCGCTCAACTGAAAGAGGTGTTTATTCCAGAACACAAACAAGAATATGCGCAAGAAATCGAAGACATAACTCATGACATTCAATTAATTTTAGATAAATGTGAAGATCTTGATGCTGATACTATCAGAGCTATTGTGGTTTTGGCTCAAATGAATTTACACATTTGGCACAACGAGGCTAACTATCGCAAGGGCATTAAGGACGGAAATAATCTTGAATTAACACACGGTCTTAATGGCATCAGGAACACCGCCAAAAATAAAATACAAGAACTGGCAGGCGGCAGAAAAGATTACAAGATTGATTGTTTGGCGGCTGATTTCAAGGATTGGGAAATAAGCTGGGACTGAAGTGTTCGATTTTGATGCGATTATAATTGGTGCAGGGATTATTGGATTGTCCATAGCAGAGAAGCTTTCTCATCGTTATTCCAAGATTTTGGTTATCGAAAAGGAAAGTGGATTCGGACAGCACACATCAAGTCGCAATAGTGAGGTCATCCATTCAGGAATTTATTATCCCAAAGATAGCCTCAAAGCCAAACTGTGTATCGAGGGTAATAAATTATTGTATTCTTTTTTGGACACACACCGTTTGCCATATCGCAAATCAGGAAAACTAGTCATCGCGACACAGATCTCAGAAAAGCCTCTTTTGAAAAAATTACTTGCCAAGGGCGAAGCCAATGGCGTCAAGGGATTAAAGATACTCTCTCAGGACGAAGTGTCAAGACTAGAACCTAGTTTTAAGTCCAACGGAGCCCTGTGGGTGCCCTCCACTGGAGTTATGGATACCCATAGCATTATGAGAAAAATGGAGTCCTTAGCACAGCACACGGGCGTAGATATTTCTTATAATACTGAAGTAAACGATATTAAAAAACTAGACCGCGCTTATCAAATCACCTTCGTTAAAGACCCTACGATTGTCACTTCAAAAATAGTGATTAATTGCGGCGGTCTATGGAGCGACAAGATTTCAGCGATGGTCGGTATCACCGATTATAAACTGCATTGGTGCAAGGGAGAATATTTTAAGACAACAAGACTTAAAAACGTGCGCCATTTGGTGTATCCTATACCTGATCCTGAGTTAATGTTTCTTGGGATACACACCAGAACAAATTTAAATGGTGATCTGTTTTTTGGTCCGAATGCAAATTATGTAGATGACTTAGATTATTCTGTAAATGAAAATAGCAAAACAGAATTTTTTAACTCAATCAAGAGGTTTTTAGATATAGAAATGGATGATTTATCTATCGACACCAGTGGAATTAGACCAAAGTTACAAGAGAAGGGCGGGAAACAACGAGATTTTGTTATCAAGAATGAATCAGATCGGGGTTATAAGAACTTTATTAATCTGATTGGAATAGAATCACCCGGCTTTACCTCATGTTTGTCGATTGCCAATTATGTTAACACATTAATAGAGGAATAAAAAATGGAAAAAGCATTATTAACAGGTGCAGCGGGATATATCGGCTCAGAACTTATTCAGTTTCTATTAGACGCTGGTTATCAAGTTACTGCGTTCGACAATTTAATGTATGATAAAACGTCTTTGTTGAGGTATGCTAATAGTTCTCATTTCACTTTTATAAAAGGCGATGTTCGTAATCACGAACTTCTTGCCGAATTGATGAGTGATGTGGATGTAATTATCCCGCTGGCTGCTTTGGTCGGTTTTCCTCTCTGCGACCGCGATCCCGAAGGGGCAACCGCTATCAATTATGAAGCAAATCAATTTATTGCAGATAGAAAACATAAAGAACAGAGGGTTATTTATCCTTGTACTAATTCTGGGTATGGAAGCAATGTGGGCGTCTGCACGGAAGAATCCCCGCTTAAACCAGTGTCATTATATGGTCGCACCAAGGTGCAAGCCGAAGAAGCTTATAAAAATGTAGAAAATCATGTTACATTTAGACTCGCGACAGTCTTTGGTCCCGGCACTCGTATGAGAACTGATTTGTTGGTGAATAATTTTGTTTTGAAAGCTTTGAGAGAAAAGCTTATTGTTTTGTATGAATGTGAGTTTATGAGAAATTATGTTCACATTCATGATGTTTGCCGAGCGTTTATGTTTGTGTTGAATAATTGGAAAGATTGTAAAAACCAAACTTATAACGTGGGCAATGATGTTTTAAATATGAACAAGCTTCAATTGGCAGAGAAAATTGCGGAGTATCTTCCGTTGGAAATTATGAAAGCAGAATTTACGACCGACCCCGATGTGCGTGATTATGTTGTGAGCAGTCAGAAAATTTATGATAAGGGCTTTGAGTGTCAATACAATTTAGATGATGGCATCGGTCAATTACTGAATGCGTATTCTATTATTGAAGAGCCGTGGTACGCTAACTATTAGGAACAGTTAATTGAATGGATGTTTTGTTTATAAACCCAGCAGAATCTAAAAGAATCTATCAAGATCTTTCGGAAGAATATTCCGCAATTGAACCACCTACTTGGGCACTCCTTTTGGCTCAATCATGTAGGGCGGCGGGGTATAGTGTTGGAATTTTAGATGTTTTAGCCGAGAAATTAACGGATGAAGAAGTATTAAAAAGAATTAACGATCTTAATCCTCGCTTACTTTGTTTTGTGGTTTATGGACAAAATCCAAATTCTGGCACAGTTAATATGATCGGAACAATGAGATTGGCTCGCGCTATCAAGGAAGCGCGAATTACGATTCCATTGACGGTTGTTGGCTCGCATGTCCAGGCTCTTCCTCACGAAGTCTTAGACAAAGAAAGGGATATCGATCTTATTTTTACAAACGAGGGAGTATATGCCCTGAGAAATCTTCTGAAAGAAGACTTGAACGATTTGACAAAGCTGTCTCACATTCGTGGAATTGGCTTTCGAAAAAATGGAAAACCGTTTTTAACATTACCTGAAAGGATAGTTCCACAAGAGCGTATGGACTTAGATCTTCCCGGTTATGCTTGGGATCTGCTTCCCTATAATAAAAAGCCTTTAGATTTATATCGGGCTCATTTTTGGCACGCTGATTATAAGCATGAAAACAGGTCGCCCTTTGCTGCGATTTATACTTCACTAGGTTGTAATTTTAGGTGTAGTTTCTGCATGATTAATATGATTAATCGTAATGATAATGAAGAGATTGGCGTTGCTGGCAATTATGCGCGTATGAGGTTCTGGTCACCAGAGTTTATTATAAAAGAATTTGACAAGCTAGTCGAAATGGGAGTTAAAACACTTAGAATAAGTGATGAAATGTTTCTTCTTAATCCACGATATTATTTGCCCTTGTGCGATTTGTTAATCGAACGGGGCTATGGAGAGATATTAAGCATGTGGGCATATTCAAGAGTAGACACTGCAAAGAAGCCGGAAAATTTAAGAAAAATTCGGCAAGCTGGAATTAAATGGCTCGCCTTGGGAATTGAAAGTGCAGATCAAAAAGTTAGATACGAAGTTACCAAGGGAAAGTTTCAAGATATCGATATTAAAGAGGTCGTTAAAAGGGTTCACGATGCGGATATTGAAATTATGGCTAATTACCTCGCCGGTTTACCGGGGGATACTCAAGAAACAATGCAAAATACTTTAAACTTGAGCAAAGAGTTGTGTACACTTGGTTGGAATATGTATGCAGCGATGGCACTACCGGGAAGCCAACTTTATAAAGATGCCAAAGAGGCTAGAGCGGAATTGCCAGATGATTATTCTAGTTATTCATTTCATTCATATGACACAAAGCCGTTGCCCACCGATTTATTAACTGCTGCCGAGATTTTAGAATTTAGAGATAAGGCATGGAAAGAATACCACACTTATGAACCATTTCTAGACAAAATAGAAACAAAGTACGGAAGAGACGCCCGCCAAAATATTCTTGATATGTCAGAGATTGTTCTTAAGAGAAAAATATTAGAGGATTAAATGTTAACCAAAGAAGAACTTATAGAGTTTGAAAACCACATTGGAGCATGTTTCGACGACGCGCAAATAAAAGCGCCGGTTCATTTGTATCATGGTAATGAAGAACAAATAATTGAAGTCTTTAAGAAGCATAATATTGGCGAAGAGGATTGGGTTTTGTGTTCATGGAGAAGTCACTATCAGTGCCTTTTAAAGGGAGTTCCCCCTGCCAAGCTTAAAAAAGCAATTTTGCAAGGTCGTTCAATTTCTTTATGCTTTGCCGAAGAGAGGGTGCTGTGTTCTGGGATTGTAACTGGTACTATCCCGATCGCTCTTGGTATAGCAATGGGAATTAAAAAAAGAGGCGCTACCAATAGGGTATATTGTTTTATGGGCGATATGACCTCGGAAACAGGCGTGGCTCATGAATGTATTAAATACGCTCGCAATCATCAACTTCCAATTCATTTTATTGTTGAAGATAATGGCAAGTCGGTCTGCACCGATACACGAGCAACATGGAACATCGACAAGTTAACTTATGAGGGCGTTAATGATGATTATGTCACCTATTACAAATATAAATTAGACAAATATCCACACGCGGGCGCTGGAAAAAGAGTCCAATTTTAAGAGGAGATCCAATGGGTAAATATTTTGATGAATTGAAACGATCGATGGACTATCTGGGAGAACAGCCAGATACTATTTTTCTTGGACAGGCGGTCGCCTATCCCGGCACTGCGATGAGTAATACTTTAAAAGATGTTTCACGCGATAAATTAATTGAAATGCCTGTCAATGAAGAGATGCAGATGGGAATTACCAACGGTCTCGCCGTCACCGGACAAGTGCCAATTAGTATTTATCCCAGATGGAATTTTGTCCTTCTGGCAGTAAATCAGCTTATTAATCATCTTGATAAGCTTGCCGATTATTCTCATGGGGAATATGTTCCGAAAGCAATTATTAGAACCGGCATCGGTTCTGAGCGCCCTTTAAATCCCCAGTTGCAACATACTGGCGATTTCACCGAGGCGTTTCAAAAAATGACCACCAATATTGAAGTAATTCGCTTGGATGAACCAGAAGATGTTTTCCCCGCATACCACAAGGCTTATAACAGGAAGGATGGTAAAAGCACTCTGTTGGTTGAGTGGGGGGATTATTATGGGGAAAAGTAACATGTACAAAACTAAGACAATTTTTTGCGATATTGACGGCACTCTTATTAAACATAGGGGTTCCCTCTTATTACAGCTTCACAACGATCCTGAAATTTTAGATGGTGTTCACGAAAAGTTTGATGAATGGGATCGTAAGTGTTATAACATTATTTTAACTACGGGTCGCCGCGAAAGCTTGCGCGAAATCACCGAAAAGCAGTTAAGTGATTTGGGGATTTTTTATGATCATTTGTTAATGGGTATCGGCGGCGGTCAGAGAATATTGATAAATGATTTAAAGGCTGATAGTAACTCACCAGAAAATCCAACAGCAATCGCAATAAATTTGGTGAGAAATGAAGGAATTGGAACCGTAGAAATAAAAAATGGTAATAATATAGAGAAAACTACAAGACCGTGGGGAAATTATGAGGTATTATTGGATGATAATAACTGCAAAGTTAAAAAAATTATTATTAAGCCCGGTCAAAGCCCAAGCTACCAAATGCATTATAAGCGAAGCGAAAAGTGGTTTGTTGTATCCGGTATTGGCAAGGCTCGCATTGATGATGTTTATCGTGATGTTAAGTCGGGAGATATAATTGACGTTCCTGTCAAAACACAACACAATATAAAAAACATTAGCCAATCTGATGATTTAATTTTTATCGAGATACAATCTGGTACATATTTTGGGGAAGACGATATTGTTAGGCTGGAGGATGCGTATGGAAGAGTATAGGGTACTTATAACCACAAGCGGTCGCGGCACCCGTCTTGGCAGATTAACAGATTTTACTAACAAGTCTTTAGTTCGAATTGGTTCCACGGCGGCTATAACTAGAATTATTGAAATATACCCCAGTAACACTCATTTTGTTGTAACGCTGGGACATTTTGGAAATCATGTAAAAGAATATTTAAAAATAGCTCATCGCGATACACGTTTTACTTTTGTAGAGGTTGATAATTTTGATTCGGCTGGTTCAAGTCAACTTTATTCTATGAATTGTGCCAAGCCTCATTTACAGTGTCCTTTTATTTTTCATGCTTGCGATACTTTGGCGACGTGGAAAATTTTACCTCCGAATGTTAATTGGGTTTCTGCTGCCAAGATTGAAAACGCAGATCAGTACAGAACTTTGAAAATTGATTCAAATTTTAAATTTGAAGGTTTTAGTGAAAAGGGCGAAATTTCTTTTGATTATGCCTATCCCGGCATTTGTGGAATTAAAGATTATGATCTGTTTTGGTCAATTGTAGAAAATTTATTATCCACTTTGAATAAAAAAAGTCTTTCCGATTGTCATGTAATCAATGAGATGGTGAAACGGTTTCGGAAGACCAATGAAAGAAAATTTCATATTGTGGAATTAGATAAGTGGTATGATATAGGAAACGCCTCAGAGCTTGAACGAACCAGAATAGATTTTGAAGAAGATTTTGATATTTTAGATAAGTTTTGCGAAAACATTTATTTTTTAGAAAAATCAGTTATAAAATTTTTTCATGACAGTGAAATGGTCCGAAAGCGAGTAGAGAGGATGAATCATCTTTCGGGCTTAACCCCGGCTTTAGAAGAAGCCTCGGAACATTTTTTTAAATATAAATTTGTTATTGGTAGCCTTTTTTCTAATTCTGTGACACTAACTAAAATGAATAAATTTTTAGAATGGACCTTAAATAATTTGTGGGATAAAAGCCCCAAAGAAGACATTTCTACAGAATGTTATAATTTTTATTTTGAAAAAACCAAGAACAGAGTTAATCAGTTTTTAAATGGAACACCCGATAGAGAGGCTATTATCAATGGTGAGAAAATTCCTCCTGTGAAAGAGATGATAAATTTAATTGATAAGGAGTGGTTATGCAATGGCATCTCTTCAATTATTCATGGCGATTTAATTTTGGACAACATTATTGAAACATCTACCGGCTTTGTTTTAATAGATTGGCGACAAGACTTTGCTGGCAGATTGGACATTGGAGATATTTACTATGATTTGGCTAAATTAAATCATAATTTAATTTTTAATCATGAATTAATTAAACAGGGGTGTTATACTCTAAATTATGATAAAAATAACATTATTTGTGATATTTTGTGTAGGAAGACATTAATGGATTGTAAAGAGCTTTTACACAAGTTTATTGAGGATAAAGGATATGATTTAAGAAAAGTAAAATTACTTACTTCTTTGATTTGGATTAATATGTCTCCTCTTCATGAACGCCCATTGGATAAGTTTTTATTTAATTTTGGAAAATACAATTTGTTTTGTTGCCTCAAAGAGGAAGGAAAGATATGAAATATCCTAGATTATTTGTAGGTCCGATGTCTAGACAAATAGTCGATGCATCAATTGAATACTCCCAGAAAAAACATTTATTAGGGCTTATACCATCCCGCCGCCAGATTGAATATTCCGGTGGATATGTAAATAATTGGACGACTGAGGAGTTTTCCCGATATGTCCGTCAGCGTAGTGATTTACTTTATCTTGTAAGGGATCATGGTGGACCAAATCAGGGAAATGAAAAAGACGATGGTTGTGAAAGTTTAAAATGTGATATTGAAAATGGCTTCGATATATTGCACATTGATCCGTGGAAGTGTTCTGCGGATTTAGATGAGGGGATTAAAAAAACGGCAGAAATCATTAAACAAATTTGTTCTATTAATGAGACAGCCACTTTTGAAGTGGGAACCGAACAGGCTATTTTTCCGTATACGGCTGATGAGTTAGGATATATTTTAAAATCTTTGCGGGCACATTTGGGAGATGATTTTAGTAGGATTTCTTATGCCGTTATACAATCTGGTGTTAAAATAGTTGGGACACGGAATGTGGGTATTTTTAATCCGAAGAGACTCAAGAAAATGAATGATATTGTACATGATTTTGGAATTTTGTCCAAAGAACATAATGGCGATTATTTGAATAAAAAGCAAATACAAGATAGAGTTGGGTTGGAATTGGATGCGATTAATATTGCTCCAGAATTTGGCGTAATGCAAACTCGGCTTTTTTTAAATTCAGCTTTTACGAGAGATGATTTTGAATCCGCATATTCTATTTGTGAAAAATCCAAAAAATATATTAAATGGCTGCCGAAAGATCTAAAAAGAGACAGTTCTCTCAAGAAAACAATAATAGAAGTTTCAGGTCATTATGTCTTCACTGAAGAACCTTTTAGTTCTTCAATGGATAAAATAAAGGCAAAATTTAAGACAGAGATTTTTAAAAGATTTGATGAAATACACGAAGCGTGGAATGAAACTAACTAGAGATCATAATGTTTTAACACACAGAAATACAATGGAGGATGTCTATACCATTCCCAATATGCCTGTGTATTTTGGTTGTGTGGACTTTGATGAATCAGAGGATCTATTTTTGAACCAGATCTTCTCTCTTTGCAAGGAGACGGGAATGATTCAAATAAGGGATTTTCCCCCTGCGGATTTACTCTATTTGACACGACACAATGACTCTATTGGCGGCGTCTGGAACAGTCTTTTTGAATCAATTTTATCAGTTGTGTGTCGCGAATTATCGCAAATTTATCGACCAAGAATACTAGAAGTTGGTGGAGGAAGTGGTAAGTTAGCAGAAAAAATATTGAACTCTTTGGACATTAAAGAGTATGTTTTGTATGAACCAAATCCACCGGATGACTTATTTTCGAATCACCCCCAACTCAAAATTATCAAGGAGTATTACAGAGAGAATATTTCTTCGAAAAACACTTATGATCTAATACTACACAGTCATGTGATAGAACACGTCGAGAGCCCGACACAATTTATGGAGAACATCAGTAAATGCGTCGGACCAGACTCAGTTCATATTTTTGTGATCCCTAATTTAAAAGAAACGTTTTCTAGAAAGTACACAAACGCTCTTAATTTTGAACACACTTTTTTTATGACAGAAGATTATACTGATCTGTTATTGAATAACACAAATATGGAAATTCTAAGCAAAGAATACTTTTTGGATCACTCGATAATCTATGTAACTAAGAGAAATGAAAGGTTAACCCCTAAGTCCATTCCAAATTTCTATATGGAGCATGAAGTGTTGTTAAGAGAATTCATCAGCTATCATGAGAACTTTGTCAATTTTGTAAATGAAAAGATGATGAATTTTAAGGGTAATATTTTTCTTTTTGGAGCACATATATTTTCTCAGTATCTTATTGGTTTTGGTTTGGACCCTGGTCGCATTTCGTGTATTTTAGATAACTCTCCTTTAAAAATAGGAAAGAGACTGTATGGAACGTCGCTCTTCGTGGATCACCCCAGTTCAATCAAAGACATCGACTGCGCTGTTATCTTGAAAGTTGCAACATATCAAGAAGAGATACGCGCACAATTATTAAAAATAAATCCAAATGTTGTTATAATTGAGTGAGTTTTAAAAGATTTGATGAAATACGCGAAGCGTGGGACCGGTATGTGCAGTGATTATGTATTAAATTGTGGAGAGAATAGTGATTTTTTTAAATAATGTTTTTTTGACAGATACATCGCCCCCCGGCAGCGCTGCTCGTTTCGACCGTGGTCTTTATAAGTGGGATAATAAGCTGGATGTTTACAAATATTCATTGGCGAGCTTGTCCAAAGCTTATGAGTGGAAAAAGGCTATCATTTATTACAAATTGGATGAGGGCTACCGACATAGAGAAGATGAGCTTGTTGCTTTTATAAAATCAGAGTTCAAAGATACAGAGTTGATTTTGAGAAACAAGAGAAATGAGCATATAAAAGATTGGGCGGAAACATATGAATTGCTGAACGATGATTTAATTTGGTTTTATTGCAATCATGATCATATTTTTGTTGATCGAGACAGCAGTTATTTAGAGGAATACGTTGCTGCTTTTAGAACAAAGTATGTTGCTCAAAGAGCTTCTATTTATTTTTCACACTGGTCCGAGATGCTGTGTAGACCTAGTGTTGTGGAAGAGGTCGACAATGTTTTTTTTGCCAAGTGGGAAGCTACTAATTTGGTGGATAGTGTTCAAATCCTAACAAAAAAACTTTATGAAGAATGGTGGATGGGCGATGAGTCGGAGTGGCTACCCGGCGCACCTTCGGCATGTTTGCCGCGCCCTGATTTTCGTCCAATGTTGACCGATTTTAAAACAATTCTACCATGGGAAGTTTTTGCCCCTCTTAAAGAGTTGTGTAGGCATTTTGATGGTTATGGTCACACTGCACCCAAAATAAAGAATAGTGATCATCCAGTTTTATCAATTCCTATGGGATTTTTTGAAAAAGATATTAAGATTCATATAGGAGAGCAGAAAAAAGAAGGCTATATCCATTTTAATCCCCTTGCACCCGAATATTCAGCAGTCAGCAAATCCGGCGCGGACTACAAATGGCTTTTAGAGGATATTCCATTTTTTTGGAAAGATAGAATCTCTTCGATCACAGTGGAAGAAGAGTTGGACTTAAACAAGGCACGCTCTGCTAAAAAAAGGGCACTTATTGATATTATTTTTTCTCATAGTCAGCACTGGCGTCACAAGCGGGACTTTATTCAATCCAACATGTTAAATGAAATTTTGAAGCTTTATGGATACAAGCGAGTTTTAAATGAAGAATAATAAAATTTTAGTTGTGTATAACACCTGTGGTATTAAGGGAGACAATGCTGATTGGTATATCAAATGTATTAATAGCCTACTAGACCAGAATTTTGATGGGTACAGAGTGGTACTATCTTCTTGCTTAAATAGTCCAACATGTTTTAAGCAAATATATCAAACTTTTGGTAATAAAATTTCCTATTGTTATCACAGCGAACCACATACAGTAAACATAACTTTTAACAAATCCGTGCAGGAATCTGTGAAACATTTGGGGGAGTTTGAAGGATATTTTTATGTTGATTCGGGAGTTATTTTTGAGCGCAAGGATGTTCTTAAAGAAGTATATGATCTTTATAAAAACGGTCCTTATGGCTTCGTCACTGTCCAAGTAGATACTGATACGGGTCTTAATCAAATTGGGTTTGCATATGAATCGGAAGATCCAGTGCAAATTAAAGAAAAAGATTTTGTAATACCCCTCGGTGGCGCATGTAATTTACACTCACAATTGTTTTCACATGAGGTTTATAAAACATTTGAAAACAAACTAATGCCAGATGTGTTTAAAGCATTTTGTACTGAAAGTACGTTTTCTTTTCTGTGCGCCGCTATTCATAGAAAGTGGGCAATTTTAAAGGATATTGTTGTTCACCATCGCAAAGGAGTCGACGGCGCTAGTGTTTCCGTTCCTCATTGGTCCCCAGTACACAATAATCCGTGGAACAATTTACTTGCGGGTCGCAATGCTCTAGATTTTATAAATGATCCTGAAGCAATTGAATCCGGCTTGGGGTATGAGGAATGCAACCAAATTATGATGCACGATGCTAACAAATATGATGACAACGGTTATTCAAAAAATTCTTCTAAATTGATTAAAATGATTAAGAAATATTTTTTGTTGACACAAGACGAATTAAATTATGAAACAATAGAGTGTAAGTTTATTCCGTGAGATTAAAATGACAAAGCTTAAATTATATATCTATCCTCACGCTCGCTCCCATACTCATGACAAGGAAGAGGTTTATAAAAATACGGTGCCATTGAGTATGGTTGGTATTAAGAAACATTGTGAATTGACATCTCCCGAAACAGCGGAATATTTTTACATGGGACAAATTTCAGATGGGACACCCACCCCACCCAAGTCCAGTTTTTCTTATTTTTTGGGTAATGAAAAAAGACACATTTGCGATATTGAGGGGGATTGGTTAGAAAGGACGATTCCCGAGTGGCTAGAAGAATGTGTGTTAACAATGAACGGTGTTCGTGCTGAATATGTGGAGAAGAACATCATAATTTTTGGACGCCCTACTTTTACTTTTTTGTTGATGGATATTATCCGCAACGACAGACAAATTAAACACACATTTAATGATAATAAAATTTTTGGATTTAAGGGGCATCCCGATCCTATGGGTCTGCGCTATAAGATGCTGGAAGCTTGTAAATTAGGTGCAGGAGAATTTGCATACGATGTTAAATTTAATGATAAGTGGGAGGCGCGAGCCTCACCACGAAGTCAGGTCGTGGCAGAATATTGCAGAGGATTATTGAGTAACACTTTTTCTCTGTGCCCCAAGGGAACCGGAATCGATACAGTGAGGTTTTTTGAATCGTGTTTTTTTTCTCGGATACCTGTGGTTATTTCAAATTGTCAGGTCTTTGGGCACGATTATCATTTGGAACATCCTTTTTATTTTCAAATAGATCCTGACATTTCTCCGAGCCAAATGAAAGATGAGTTGGTTCGAATTCAAGCCACTCCCCTTAATGAACTTAAAGAAATGAGTTATAATGGAAAGCAATATTTTGAAAATCGTGTGCGGAAGTATTTTGAAGACCCAACCCTGCGATTTATTGAGTGGCTAGGGAAAAAGAAATGAAAATTTTAATAACAGGAGGCTGCGGGTTTATAGGTCATCACTTTGTTGATCATATAATCAAAACAACAAATCATGAAGTAGTGGTGATAGACAAACTAAGTTATGCTAGTATGGGGCTGGCGAGATTAAAAGATCCCGGTCTTCTTTTCCACCCAAGGGTGCGTGTGTTTACAGCAGATTTTACAAATTCATTTCCAACTGGATTGCGAAAGGAAATAGGAGAAGATGTTAATATGATAGTACACATGGGCGCAGAGTCTCATGTTGATAACAGTATTAAAGATCCTCGCAATTGTTTTAAAAACAACATTGATGGAACTATCGAGATGTTGGAATACGCGAGGACACTCCCAGATTTAAAACTCTTTTTTTACTTTAGCACAGATGAAGTTTTTGGACCTGCCCTCGGAGATGTGGCTTATAAAGAGTGGGATCGACATCGCCCCACCAATCCATATTCAGCCAGCAAGTCAGCCGCCGAAAATGTTTGTATTGCTTATGAAAACACATACCAGATTCCCTTGATGATTGTTAATGTGATGAATGCATTTGGAGAAAGGCAGCATGTGGAAAAGTTTATTCCAAACACGATAAGGAAGGTTTTAAACGATCAGACGGTCTTGGTTCACTCTTACCCTGATAAAAAGAAGGCTGGAAGTCGGTTTTACATACACGCCAGAAACATCGCAGCCGCCGTGGTTTTCTTAATGGAAAACGGCGAGATCGGCGAGAAATATAATATTGCTGGAGAATGTGAAGTAGACAATTTAGAATTAGCTCAGATGATCGCGAATTATGTTGGAAAATCTCTTAAATACAAAATGGTAGATTTTCATGGTTCTCGACCGGGGCATGATTTGAGATACGGCTTGTGTGGAGAAAAAATGAAAAAGATGGGCTGGGAAATACCTATTGAGTTTGAGAAGTCTTTGAAAAAAACAATTGAGTGGACTCTGAGAAATCAAAATTGGCTGGAGGATTAGTGAGAGATTACTCATCAGAATGTGAAATTGTTTTGAAAAATTTGCCCGCTGATTTTATTAAAAGATTGGAGGGGAAAAGCATTTTCTTAACAGGAGCCGCCGGCTTTATTGGAAAGTGGTTTATTAGGTTTTTTGAGCATTTAAACGACCAAGTTTTGGAAGTTCCGTGTCGAATTCTATGTGTTGAACATCATTCTCCCATCCGTCAAACTGAATTTATAAAAAGCATCAAACTTGATTTGAAAAACCCTATTATCGACATTGATTGTAAAGAGTGGAAATTTGATTTTATTATTCATGCCGCTGGTATTTCGAACCCCCAAGAATATAGTAGACTCCCCTTGGAGACGTTGGATTTGTCTTATTTGGGGACCAAGAATGTGTTAGAGTTTTCTCGACAGCACAACATCGAATCAATTTTATGTTTTTCGTCTGCGGCGATTTATGGCAACGTACCCCTTGATAGCATTCCTATAAAAGAAGAACATGTGGGGACACTTTCTCCATTTTCTGATAGGAGTAGTTATACGATTGGTAAACAGGTTTTGGAAACTCTTTGCCACATCTACTATAATAAATTTGCATCACCCATTAAAATAGTTCGTCCTTTTAACATTTATGGACCTGACATGAACAATGGTGTCGTGTTGGCTTTTATAGATAAAGTGTTATCACGTCAAGTTATTACAATTTATGGGGACGGTCAACAAACCCGCACTTTTTGCGGAATTGTGGCAGCACTAGAGGGATTTTTGCGGATTTTGTTGAACGGAGTGGACGGAGAAGCGTATAATATTGGAAGTGAGAATTCAGAAATTAGTATGTTTGAATTGGCAACTATGATATCAAGCTTTCCTGTGCGAGAAAATAAAATAGAAATAAAGGAATATCCAAAAGGTTATCCTAGTTCCGAACCAAGACGAAGTTGTCCCGATATGACAAAGGCGCGACAACAATTAGGTTTTTTGGATTCTACTGTCTTGAAAGACGGCTTATCGGTTTTGTTTGAGGAAAGGAAAAAAGATACTAGACATCATGCTTAAAGAGATTATAAAAAATACCAAAATCAAAGACTTGGAGGTTCTAAGACTTGATACATTTCATGATTATCGTGGAGAAATCTGGACAGTTTATTCTGAGGAATATTGTGATACCAAATTTGTTGCTGACAAAATTAGCATTTCTAATTTTGGTGTTTTGAGGGGCTTTCACGGAGATTCGAATACGACAAAACTGATCACTTGTTTAAGTGGGCAGTTTCAGTTGTGCGTGGCTGATGCAAGAAAGAAATCGGAAACCTATGGAAACATTGAAACGTTTTTTCTAGACACTCAAGACCCGACCGTTGTTCTTGTTCCCGCAGGGTGTATAAATGCTCATTTGTCCTTGTCAGATAAGTGTGTTTTTTATTATAAGTGGTCTGAGGCTTATCAGGGACCGGAAAAGCAAGTAACTGTCGCTTGGGATGATCCTGATTTAAATTTTGAGTGGGCAGTTCAAAATCCCATTTTGTCCGAAAGAGATCAAAGGGGCATTCTATTTAAAAATATCTTATTTTAAGATATGGAGACCAACAAGATGAAAGAAATTTTACAAAGTGCGCTCGACAACGATAAACAGTCGAAATTACCCAATGGGGGCACATTCACCGCTGCACCTTCTTTTTCAACCAGATACATAAGGAACGTCATTAATAATGTGTGTTCCAATGAGAACATAAGGTATTTGGAAGTCGGGGTGTATCGAGGTGCATCATTTTCTGCCGCCCTGTATAAAAATGAAATAAAAGCAGTTGCCGTTGATAATTGGTGTCAGGACGTGTGGCACCCCGGCAGTTCTAGGGATGATTTTTTGAAGGTGTTACACGAAGTGCGAGGGGACAATAATCTGAAGATTCTAGAAAAAGATTGTTGGAAGGTTAAGTATGATGATTTTTCTTCTCATCTAGGTGGAGAAAAAATAAATGTTTATTTTTTTGATGGTCCGCATGGGTACGATGATCAGTATAATGCACTTGTTAAATATATTGATTGCTTGGATGATGAGTTCATATTATTTGTGGACGATTACAATGAAGGACCGGGCGCACACGTTATTGAGGCAACACAAGCCGCAATTATCGATTTAAATCTGGACGTTGTTTTTGAGCGTTCACTTCCCACAGGAAGATATTGGCAAGGTTTGTATGCCGCCGTTTTAAAGAAAAAAATCAGACAAAACAAGGAGAAGAGATGAACGTTATTTACCCGCTAGCCAAAGAAACAATCAACGAAGCAGACATCGATGCTCTGTGTGAATGGCTACAAAGTTATCCTCGGTTAACGAAGGGGGAGCTTACTTGGAGGGTAGAAGAGAAGTGGGCAGAATTTATTGACACGAAACACGCAGTTTTTAACAACTCAGGCTCTTCGGCTAATCTATTGATGATCTATGCTGCCATTGCAGCAGGAAGAATTAAAAATAAGAAAATTGCTGTCCCAGCCGTTGGCTGGGTCACCACCATCGCCCCCGCTATGCAGTTCGGCTTAAAGCCAATAATGGTAGGCACCGATCCGAAAACATATGGTATGGATTTAGATGAGTTGGAAAAGATTTGTGAGACAGATAAACCAGACGCTGTTATCTTTGTTCAAGTTTTGGGAGTTCCCCATTATAAAGAGAGACTGTTACAGTTGAAGGAGAAGTATGGATTTTGTCTCTTGGAGGACGCCTGCGCTGCCCTTGGTGCCGCCTATGCGGACGGTAGCAAGGTCGGAACAATTGGAGACATGTCTTCCTTCTCGTTTTACTTTGGACACCAGCTATCGACCATCGAGGGCGGTATGGTGAACACCGATGACAAAGAGTTGTACGAGCTTCTGTTAATGCTTCGGTCACATGGCTGGGGCAAAGACCTAGATAAAGAAGCTTATGACCAGTTAATGACTGACAATGGAGTTGATGATTTTCATCAACCTTTTACCTTTTTCATTCCCGGTTTTAATTTGCGTGCTACTGATTTGCAAGCTTTTATTGGCTTGCGGCAAATTGAAAAAGCAGATTGGGTTGTCGAGAGAAGGAATAAAAACCACTTGCGTTATGCAAAAAATTTAGAGGGATATGTTGAGTTTCAAGATTGGGGTGAAAACGTTCCGGTATCCATTTCATTTGGAGCTTTGGCAAATTCCACAGATCATCGAAAGGAAATTGTTACTCGCCTTGTAAATAATGGAATTGAAACTCGCATTTATAGTGCGGGCAACCTCGGTCGCCACCCCTTTTGGGTTAAAGAATATGGAGCGTTCCAAGACGAGATGAGCGATAAAATCCACGAAACTGGATTCTTTTTGCCAAATTACCCTGAAATGAACAATGAAGATGTTGATTTTATTTGCGACGTTGTGAAGGGGCGAAAGTGAATATTCTTGTTTTGGGCGAAAGCTGCTCAGATATTTTTAGTTATGGAGAGAGCATCCGGTTGTGTCCTGAAGCGCCGGTCCCGGTTTTTAATTTGATCAAAACTAATAATAACGTTGGCATGGCGATGAATGTTAAGAGCAATTTAGAGTCTCTTGGGGCACACGTTAATATTCACACTAACAAGAACTGGCAAAATATTACTAAAACTCGCTTTATTGATTTAAAGTCTAATCATATGTTTATGAGACTTGATTGTAATGACGCTTCATATGGAAGATGCGCTGTGAAAAAAATCAATTTTAAAAAGTATGATGGTGTGGTTATATCGGATTATGATAAGGGGTTTTTAAACACTGATGACATTAAATTTATTTGCCAACAGCACCCTGCGACTTTCTTAGATACTAAAAAAATATTGGGCACTTGGTGTACGCAGGCAAAATTTATTAAGATCAATTCTAGCGAATTTGAGGCAACCCGACACACACTTTCAGAAGCTATCAAAAACAAACTTATTGTTACGATGGGTCCAAAGGGGTGTTTGCATTGTGGAGTCACCTACTCAGTAAAAGAGGTAGAGGTTAAAGACGTTTCGGGTGCTGGCGATACGTTTCTTTCTGGATTATGTTACAAATTTTTGCTAACAAACGATATAGAAGAGTCAATAAAATTTGCCAATGATTGCGCCACAACTGTTGTACAGAAGAGGGGAGTAAGTGTAATATGAAAAAAGTTTTTACTAATGGTTGCTTTGATGTTTTACACAGGGGACATCTTGAGCTTTTACGATTTTGTAAAAGCTTGGGAGATGTGGTAGTAGTGGGGATTAATAGTGATAAAAGCGTTAAAAGGTTGAAGGGACAAAATCGTCCCATTAATAAACAAGAGGATCGAAAGGAGCTATTGAAGGCTTTGAGATGTGTAGACCAAGTTTTTGTTTTTGAAGAGGACACCCCTTATAATTTAATAAAGAGATTACATCCCGATGTGATCGTAAAGGGTGGTGATTATAAAAAAGAGGAAGTTGTTGGTTCGGATCTTACCTCAGTAGAAATTTTTAATTATTTAGAAGGTTATTCAACAACAAAAATTCTTCAAGAGGTCATATTATGAAATTTGTTTCTAAAGGCTGGGGCTTTGAAAAGTGGATCGTTAATTGCGAGGAATACTGTGGGAAGCTTCTTTATTTTGTAAAGGGGAAGAGGTGTTCGTGGCACTATCACAAATTAAAGGACGAAGTTTTCTATGTTCAATCGGGCAGGCTTTTAGTAAAATTTTCCGATGAGGATAATCTTAATCTTTCAAATGAGGTTATTCTCACCAAGGGCGACAACTTTCACGTTCGCCGAGGCTTGCGACATCAAATGGTTGCCCTGGAAGACACAGAACTATTTGAGTTCTCTACTCAACATTTTGACGAAGACAGTTATAGGATATTAAAAGGAGATTAAAATGAAATTATCAGATCAAGCGCTCGGAGCGCTTATGATGGCTTTACAAAAAGCACTAGCAGAACAAAGTGATATTGTGTCACATTTACGAGAATTCAATTTTGTGGTAGATGGCGACAATCATAGTCAATTAGTCGTAACAAATCCGCCAACATTTAAGGTGCCGGACGCGACTTTTACTGAAGAAAATTAATATGCCTCGCTATACTTACTTTTGCCATTCATGTTGTGAAACATGGAATGAGCGTCAACCGATGGGTTTTATCCCGCCTCGATGTAAATATTGCGAAGGAAAAACTATCGATAAGGTGCCATCGACTTTTATCAAGATTGCTAAAGAGGCGAGAGAGAAAGATAAAAAAGTGGGCGAAGTAACAAAAGAATATATTGAAGCCGCTCGCGAAGATCTGAAAAATATGAGGGGGGATTTAAAAACAACGGAGTATATACCTGATGATTGAATGGATTACAATTGGTGTTTTGAGTGGTTTCGTTGTTGTATTGGTTATGTATGTTCGAAATTTGCTTTTAACAATTCGAAATATTGAAACAATGATATTCGATGTTCAAGAGGTTGCGACTCAGCACAAGGATTTGGTCGAAACTGTTAATAAATCAGAAACATATTATGGCGATCCGATAATTCAAGAGCTTGTAGGGGTATCTAACAGTTTATCTTCTCGGCTTGCACTAATATCGGATATAGAGCGACAACTTTTGGGTGAAGAAGATGACGAAAAAGAGACGCAAGAAAACTAAAAGATTATATTTTACCGAAGTCCACGAAAAAGCGATTATTGAGTACTGCGCTACTACAGATCGGTATGTAAAATCTCAGCTTTATGTTAATTATATCCATCCAGCTTTTGATGAGTTGGTAGATAAAATTGTTTTTACTTACAAATTTAACACTTTACCAAATATTGATTTTCTACGAGAAGAGTGTAAAGCATGGCTTGTTACAATTTTGGACAAGTATGATCCGAACAAAGGATCAAAGGCTTTTTCTTATTTTTCTGTAATTACCAAAAATTGGTTTATTCACAAAGTAAAAAAGACCTCAAAGCGCTTAAGAACAGAAATTGTCATTGATAATATGATGATAGTCGAAGAACGATTGGTTACTTATAACACTTATGCTTCCGATAGACAACATAAGGAATTTTTTGAGTATTTGTTGGAAAATCTGGATGGCTGGCTTGATGAAGCCGATAAGCCTAATGACATCAAAGTTTTGAAGGCAATTAAAACTCTTTTTGAACACAGCACAGATATTGAAATTTTCAATAAAAAAGCTATTTATCTATATATGAGAGAAATTACCGATCTTAATACTAAGCAAATAGCGTCTTCGCTATCCAAGCTGCGTTTAAGATATCGGGGGTTTAAAGAGGATTGGGATAATGGCGAAATTTGATAAACTCTTAGAAGAAGCCACGACAAATATACGCATAGACCGCGATTCGGCAAACGCCGCCTTAGAGGAGATAGTTCAAGATATTCATCAAGGAAAAACAACTCATCATCAAAGCGGCGTCGTAATGGCTAAATATCTGGAAACCCTTCAGCGCTCAAATGAACAATTGGTAAAAATTGCGTCTCTCCTTGCAAAAAAAGAAAAGCACAGCGATGCACTTTCATCTGTGGATATTGATCACATTTATGACAACTTAGGGGAGGAATCTCCATGACCACTCAAGGAGCCTCTGCACCCGTTAAAACTCTTGAGGCTGAACCTTTGAAACCGTGCTCTTTAAATCCCCGAATTTCCCAAGCCTATGACGTATCTACAAATTATTCATGGCGTGATGGTCCGTTAGCGGTCCAATCTAGCGTGCAAAGTCTACAGCAAAAGACAACGAGCCAAATTTTTAGTGCGATCGGGAAGATATGGGGAGTCCCCGAACATAATCGTGCTGGTATTGGGGACAAGGCTATCGCCATGGCGCAAAAGGCGGCGTCAATTACGGGTCTGGTAGAGCCACCAGCCCCAGCTACTACTGTTTTTTATGTTTTTATACCTCTTCTACATTATCCTGAATATGCAGCCGGTCTAATAAACGACAATACTTATAAAAACTTATTAACTAAAGTAAAAGCTGGGCAAGACGATTCTTTCTCACAAGGGAAAACAGTCCAAATCCAGTTTACCGATAGCGATCATAGCGAGGCACACTTTGTGCAAATTATTGACAATAAAAATCTGCGGATGCAGAATCTTGTGAGCCAAATGAAAGGGATGCAACTCGCAGCCCTTTGCAATGTGCCTTCCGCCAAGCCAGTTATCCCATCCCCGGCTTCTAAGCCGAGTTATGAAGTTTTAGAGAATGTAGGATATGTTCAGTTGACATATGCCTTGGCTTTGTGGGCAGTTCGCCAACCCGGCTCTGCTTATGTGAGTATTGCCAGTATCAAATATCCATTTCCCAATGTTCTCCTACCCAACACCGAGGTCGGCTCGTTGGGAATGTCGCTGGTGCGACAAATTGGGGAACTAATCACGGGTGCTACAAAGTATAACAAAGAGGCAGCCTCCGCTGCCGCCACCGCAAAGAGTGCTGCCACTGGTTGGGTTAATCGAGCGGGTATTCTCTCTTCTAATGCAACTCTCGTTTACTCGCCCGAACTTGTTACGGATTCCAGAGTAGAAGTTGTTGTCCAGCACGCCACGAAAATTGGTCCACTCATTTCTAAATTTAAGGAATATACTCAGGGTTATAACATCGTGGTATCATCCGATCCGGTCGCTTTGTCTACCGCCGCCACGGCAGAGTTAGCGGAAAGCGGCGAAACCGTAACGAAGCTTTACTTTAAGTTCACTGAGGACGACACAGCGGGAGCCGTTAGGATGACTACTCAAAGGTTAAGAATGTTTTTTTCCAAACTTAACCAAAAGGTTCTCCAAGATACTAAAAAATTGGCACCGCCTCCTGGCGTGCCACTACAGAGTGTGCAGCCCGCAGCTTGTGGTGACGTGTCGGGTGGAGAAATAAGTGGGTACGGGGCTATTTTGCCAAGTGTTCCAGCTTTGCAAATATCCATGCGCCCCAGAAAATCATGTAGTAAAAAAACGTGTGTGGTTCTTCATGAGCCAGCGGCTTCCAGCGGCAACGCGGCAAAGCTTATAAATTTTGCTCGGGGAAAATGTCTTTATAATAATAAGCAATTGCTGGAAAAGATAAAACAGGGCATAGTTCCAAATTTGGTAGATGCTAAGGGGAAAGTATTGTGCCCCCAAGGCGCTGATTGGAGAGGCTTTTCATTACATTTTGTGGTTGGCACCAAGCAATCATTTCAAACATTACCTTACGAAAAGTGTGGTCGCGCTCACGCGAATACATTGAATAATAAGTCAATCGGCGTTGAATTCGTCGCTTGCCGCGCCACAGGTCTCGCGTCTAAAGGAAGCAAGTGGGCGAAGATTCCGAAGGGTCATCGTCGTTTTTATGGTCAATATTTGGAATCTTTCCCAACAGTGGCAAACTTTGAACAGGTTTGGACAATTGTAAAAGCTTCCGCAAAAAAAAGTGGAATAAAAATACAAAATAAATTTTATTTGGGCGGCAAAGGGGCTAGGGTGTGGACTTTGGGAAAATTAACTTCTGGCGCAGGGAAGGGGGTGTTGGCGCACCGCCGAGAAAAGGTGACGGATCACCAAGATGGTTTAGTCCCCGAATTGTATTGCTTATTGCGCTGGGACGGGTTTAGCCCAACAGAAGCTTATAAAAAAGCTCGAACGGCATGTCAAATGTTCGCCAAAGATGGGTTTAAGTCTAGCTCCAAGATCAATATTCAAAAGATGGAATGGGCATAATAAGGAGTTATTATGGGGAGAGATGCATTAAATTTACCTGATGATGTAAAAAAGGAATATGTCGTAGAGCAACCCTCTTTGGTGCTTATAGATGACTTAGAGGGAGGGGGACCGCTTGAGGGTGAGAAGATCCCCACATTTGCAAAAACTTTCAAAGAAAAGATGTTGCATCTTGGAAATGCTTATGTCGTTATGGGAAAAGATCGCCCTGCCGGTTATCGTAGCGGAAAAAGTATGCAGACAGACTGTGCAACAATCGATTTAGTGACGGGTCGATTGGGAACAGTTGGTTCTTTGATCGCAACGGAATATCCTAATGCCCAAGTTCATTCTTCTACTAAGCTCGACGCCGCCCGCATTTATATTAGTGAGCGCACCGATGTTGATGATAATTTTAATTTAACGCCGTGGTATCAAAACAAGGGATTTTCAAATAATCTTGCTTTTAATGGTTCTGTAAAAGATAAATCGGCTATTGCGATAAAGGCAGATAATTTAAGATTAATGTCTCGCGAGGGCATTAAAATAATCACAATGGTCGATAAATTAAATTCTAAAAACCAAAGAACCACTGCGAACTACGGAATCGATTTAATTGGGGGTTTGATCAACACTACTCCCAATAGTGATTTACAACCGCTTGTGAAGGGAAAGAACTTGGTAAGATGTTTGATGGCTTTACAAAAATCAATCTCAGATCTGGATAGTCACGTCGCTATGCACAATAAGGCTCTCGGACAAATTGTCTCGGCGTTTTCCACCCACATACATCTCGGCGGCGCGGGACCAACAAGTCCAAATGTTAATCCGTTTGCCATAGCCATGTGTGTAAGCACCTCAATTGACGCAATGATGAGTTCAGTCGAAACAGGATTAAAACAATATAACCATGTTAGCCTAGAGGCTAATTATCTCAAACCGGGCGCTAAAAGCTATATATGTAGCAAATTTAATAATACAACATGAGCAAGAAAAAACTAGCATATACTAACGGAACTGATATTGTCGTCCAATTCAAAATAGTTGGCACACACAAAGTTATTAATACCAAGGGTGACAAGTTCCCGTGGCTTTCGCTTCGCGACACGGCGACTAAAAAAAACAAAACTCTCGCAAAGCTCAAAGACGGCACACAGCTTGTTGCAAAGTCTCGTAGCAAGGGGAAACTTCCTCGGTGGTTTGTCGAGGTTATCACCGGTCCAGACAAGGGTAAAGTGGGCTGGGTTTCGTCATCGCCCGGAAAAAAAGGTCAAAAAGGCTATAGGGGTGGTAAGCCAATATGGATTGAGGCTCTAGAGCCAAACACAAAGCCTCCTGACCCAGTTGATAATTTTACGGTTCCAGCCGGTGCGTCGTCTTCAGAGGCAACACATGAGGTTTTTGACACATATCTAGACACCGATAATGAACCATGGTTAACGCTGAGAGACAAAAAAGGCTCACTAAAGGGCAACATTGTCGGAGAGAACATCGACGGCGTTTTGGTTCAAAAGCTTAAGGGGCCTAAAACTAATAAAAGTTGGTGGAAAATCAAGGTCATCACAGGTCAATTCGCTGGAAAAATAGGCTGGTCCAACGCCAAATGGTTGAGAGAGCCAAAAATTAAACCAGAAAAAGATAGCCCTCCAAACTCACCACCGGCTGAATACAAAGTTCCCGTTAGTAAGGGCTTTTCTTTAATTGGCGAAAACTTAACAGCCAAAGCAATAACTGAACTTTCGGGCATGGATGGTCTTAATTTTAAAGACGACACTCAGATTTTAAATGTGACCAATGCACTGTGGGGGAATAGTAAAGCGACCAGCAACCCAGTTTCTAATACTTTTGCTTATTTTGATAAGAATCGTCAATCTTTGACATTTGTTTTACCATGGTTATCTGTGAATCGTGCCGATTCGGTTAAGTACAGGGACTACTACACCGCCGACCCCCTCCTTGCCGATGCTCCCTCTTTTATTGTTGAATCTGCCCTCCGTACAGCGTTGTGGAAAAAAATGGTTCCTAAACCTGCGGACGACGAGATGGCGAAGATGATCGCCTATGATTTCGACTCCCCCGTGGGCGTTCATCTTCAGGCAGAGTGGGATTCTTTTGAGATATATAAGACTACAACGTTTGCTAGTCGTTTTGGCTGGGTTTTCCTGTCATCGGCTCCGGCGATTCGCAAACTATTAGCAGACACAGCCGAAAAATATCTCGGCATCAAATCCTCTGTGTTTTCGGAATATTTGGAGCGGGTGTGGCTAACACTTCTTGGAAAAAAGGGTATACCTTTTAAGGGTGCAGGCGATGCCGTCATTCAAATGCCCAAACCTAATGACTTTTTAACTTGGGAATTAAAGCCCACCACAAGCAGTGGACCACCTCGTTGGCTGTCTTATTATTTGCGGTTCGATTTGACCAAATTTGTTCAATGGGCATCACAAATTTCTTATTATAGACCGCTCAATGAAGCCGCACCAGAAAATTATGTCGAAGCCGACCCGAAGACAGACACACAACGTGTTTTGTTCACTTCCGATGGAATTCGTGCTTTAACAGATGCAGCCGATGGCATAATATACGGCGCAGATATTGTTCACGGCTTAATGGGCAAAAGCTTTTTTGCTAATTACAAACCGCACAGACCCCAAGCTCAAAGCATTTTTTCCGGGTATTCGTATTTAACAACGGATATGCCACACTTAAAAGAGCAATTCGAATTCTTTGGAAAAGAAATAGAATTGTGGGATCGTAAGATGGAAAAAGCAACAATTGGCATTCTTGCCGGTTCTTCTGAGGCAACTGCTAAAGCCATTCCTACAAGTCAAAGTCAAGAACGGTTTCTTAATCAGTTTCCCACAATGATTAAGGCAGCTACCATTGCGGACGCCGTAGTTACATCCGAAGCTCTGAAGGAGACAGATAATTTAACTTTAACCGTTGTGTTTGAAGATGAGGTATATAAGAGTGACCCGGACGGTCTTCGGAAAGATATGAAAATGGTGGGAGTATATGTGGAGGCTTCTCCCGTATCTCAAGATGGTGGTTTAAATTATAAAGTTCCTGCGTTGGTTAACCAAAATGTAGCTACGGGAAAACAAGAAACAGTTGTTCTTTCAACGGGAAGATTGGCGTTGGTCGATAAGGATTTATTTGCCAAAGTGACGGCGCAAGTAACCATAGACAAAGAGTTCGCCGCTCTCCAGAAAATCTTACAAGATAAACCAGAAGACAAATCAATTCCTGAATTTTTGTTAACCCTTAAAACGGGAGATCCTGTCAAGTTATATACTCTTTGGGTTATGGCAACTGTGGTGACAAAGGCGTTTAAAGAGGGGGTGCTTCCTTTTAGTAGTGAGTTGGCGATAGAATGGTCAAAGTCGTTGTTTGATGTTATGGGTAATACCATCGACACTAAGATTCTCACTACACAAAAAGTAGTCAACGACACGGATCCCGCTAGCCTTGCCATTAAGAAAATTGTTAATATCACAGATTTTAGCAACATTATGGAATATAATCTGGGTGAACTCAATGGCAAGGCGGTTACTTATAAACCCAATTACGCAATTGCCTTGAAAGAATTTTCGTATATAACAGTGTTGGATGATAGGAAAACCTTCTATTTTAATTGGGCTGCTTTAACAACTAAAATGTTTAAGCAGAAAACTCACGAAGCTTTTAAAGATTATAATATTTTTCATTTTTCTTATTTGTTTGCAGTTCATGATGTCCCCAAATTAATCCTCGCTCAGACTTACCGAGACTTTTTTGATAAGGTGTATCTTTCTAAGGTGTATTATAAGAAGGGTGCATATCCATTTACTGAAGCCGAAAAGAAAAAAATGTCTGAAAAGGCAGCCCGTCGAAATAGTCCGGTTACTTTCGCCCTCACCGATCCGTTAACGCGAGCCGAGAAATTAGAAATTGTCAATAAGTTAAAACACAATAAATATAATATTACTGAAGAAGTCTTTGCCGGTACTGGCTGTGTGGAAGAGGCTCTAAAAATGGTAAAGACAATTGACGACATATACGATGTAGCGTCAAATAAAATTAGTTGGCCAATTTTCATTTGCCAAGCCATCGACCGCTTTAAGTGCGATTTAGTGAAGCTTTCTGGGCAGGCATCTGCCGAAAATCTTAAGTGTTTGGCAGATTTTGATGTTTGTGGCACTTATGATAAGGGGTTAAAAGCCATAGATGTAATTGAAAACTTTTCCGAAGTTTTAGATTATGAAATGCAAAAAACACCAACAGCGCCTGTTTACAATTTTATTTTGGGTCGCGAAGTTCCCGTGATGCCTAGTTTGGATTGGTATACATGCATAAGATCTGTAATAAAAGCACTAATATACAAGCTAATTGTAGAATTGATTAAGCTGTTGATTAATGCCATTCTGAGTCTTTTGGGCATTTGTCCCCTTGATTTTGATGGGTGTGAAATGTCCGATCTCGATCAAAACTCATCGTTGCGCGGAGCCATCGGGGCTTGTGGTTTTTCGGATCATGAGTTGGTCAAGGCTGCTCAACGGATAGCACCGGCTATTCCTCGCTGGTCTGTTAATGCTGCCATACTTAAACAATTTTGTGAATCATTAGGGGAACAATTCACGACTCCTCAATTGAAAAATTTATATGACGGAACTCCCAATACTTGGTATCTTAATCAGGCGGCTTTGGTCATCAATAACCTGATAAAGGCATCTGGCGTCGAGCTTACCAACGACGAAGTGCTTATTGTATTACAGGCGATGGGTTCTGTTTCCGGTGGACCTCTTGCGGCTATTATAGGTCTTGACATCGCGAGCGCGATGGGTTTGTCCGCAGTCTTAACAGATGAAAATTGCCCACCCGAATTAGTCGCGGTGAACAGGTCGAGTGGGGAACCGCAGTCTGTATGGAAGGATGCGTTCGTAGGGAGATTAAAGGAGGAGCAGGGTCTTAGCGATGAAGAGGCAAATGCAACCGTTGCGGCGGCACAAGCGGAGATAGAAGAACGTGCCAGCAAGCTATGTGAACTCTTGGAAGGAGTAACGGCACTTATAAATACCATCACCAATTCAGCAACAATCATTGCGGGGTTTACAGACTTTGCCATCTCGATGGGCGTCCAATTTATTGTACAACAATTAAGAATCAAGGCTTATTATGATTTTTATCAATTAAGGTATCTGTTTACTGGAGATATGTTTGGGGGCAATCCAACTCAAAAAGATATTTTAACTGCTGATATGTCATTGGCTTTTAATATTGTGTATTCAAATTACTTTTTGTACAAAAATCCCGATGCCATTGACAAGAATGGAAATTTAAAGCCGTATACAAAAAATTATAATTTTAAGGTTCCCCTTTTGAGCGATAGATATGCTGTCAATCCTGTCGCAAGCGATTCTTTCGAAAAGGAATTTCTTCAGGATGTTGTTTTTATAACTTTACTTGCGGTGCCCTTCGGCTTGCTCTTTTGGCCATGGGTTGAGGGAGAACTGGCTGGAAAGGGAGAGCCCCTTACTCCGATGGACAAAGCTATGTTTGCTGCTAGTCAAAAGGCAAATAATCCAAATTATTTTTATGGATGGTTAGAAGAGCTTGCTGCCAAACTTATTCCCGGCATAGACCCTCGCCGCTTCGGCGCTAAATATAAGTTTTTTGTTGAAGCAGAATACCCCAATGCTGCGGGCACGCTTGCTAATGCAAACGAGATAGCTACTGCAAAAAAGAACAAAAAATGGTATGAAACCGTACCAGACCCAATTTATAAGGTTAAACAACTAAATGAAGATTATCAATTTATTATTGAAGAATCGTCAGAAGGTCTTCAGTTTCGTTACGGGATCCAACTTCCAGGCGCTGGCGGATCTGATCACTTTGAATCTTTGATGGATTTTAAAATGGGCACGGACAATAGGATGGAAGTTGAAATTATGGACGGACAGAAAACTTATACTCGTTCCCTTCCTTCTTTGCCCGAACCGTTTTATGTTAAAACTTCTGGTGCTGTTGAAAAATTATTGTCTAAATATACTTTTTTTAATAACGAAGCCAAGATTAACAAGTCAGAACTGCCTCAACGTAAAATATTTTTCTCTTTGGTTGAAAGGTCTATGACCCAGTATGACATTATGCCGGCCTCCAATTCGGTTTTTCTGGCAACCACTGTAAGTCCCGTATTCGATGCATATTTTAATGCGATGAAAGAAGAAATAAATGATGCTTATAAAGATAACAAGGAGAGCGTCACATACTTTTTTCTTGCACCTTTCATTGTGGCTGCCGGTCTCGCGAAAAAATGTGCTGGGCTGAAAAAGGGTTCAATTCCATGTGACGAACACTTGCCGGACGCCAAAAAATCCAAGACCGGCAATTTCTGCCTTGAAATGCCCGACGACGCCGAGGACTTCAAAGAAGAACACAAAGCGGCTTTTCGCGAGTTGGGGAAGTCGCTCAAAGGCTTTTTTCCACCACCAGTTGCAAAGTTTTTCAAGGTAGCCAATGGCGCAAACAATATTATGACGCAGGTTATGTACCCCGGCACTATTGGTGATGACATAGACAAGGTAATGAATAAATTTAGTGGCGGGATGAAAAAGATGGTAAGAGCAGCCAAAGAAGGCAAAGTTTATGATCCGGCTACTTTGAGGACAAAGATTTCCGTTTCCAGCGACAAGGTTTATTATGAGGCTGAAAGGGAAATAAATCAGCTTATTCCCAATGGTCGCTGGCTTACGAATATCAGCTTGGACGAGTCGTCTCAGAAAAAAATCCTAAAGGCAATTAAGAAGGTGACACAATGAGTAGTAAAACATTAGCGACCGCACTTCTAAGTTATGGAGCCGATTTGAGAGTTACAAATATGGTCTTAGAAATTATTTTTTCAATTTTACCTATTTTGTGGTCGAGTGAATATAAACTTTTGGACTTTAAGGATGAGTTAGTAGTGGATTTGCTTTTTCAATATGTTCGAACGATTCTCGTTGATAGGGATTATTATGGTGATATGATGGTGCCACTTCTAGAAGAACAATTTCGCGATTTAGATTTGGAATCTTTGACGCAGACTGAGGTGAGTTTGCTATGCGGAGTTGCGCTTAAACGACTTGTATCTCAAGCTGTTCACGCTGCCGGAAAGGTCTTCTCGCCACAATATGATGATGCCGGGAACATCCTCCAGCCAACATCCGCGATGTCTGGAGAGCCGCAAAAGAATTTTCTGAATGAGATGATGAAAAAATATTTGATAGTTGAAAGGGGGGATGCTTTAAGTTTTATAAAAGGGAAATTTACCAAAAGCAAAGCAGAATTGGGACCAGTACGCCGAGTTACTACAAATAAGTGGACTTCTGAAACGAAGAAAATTGGTGCTGCTATCGTGATAGAGCCGTATGTGAGCCTTACTTTAAAGTCCAAAAAGGATATTATTGAGTGCTTAGAAGAGCTAGTGGGGGAATATGATGTGACTGTGCTTAACACATATTTAAATGGTGTTGCGTTTTTAGTGGAGGGTCTAACCGGCACCGGAGCACAAGACTTTGGAGATTACATCTACGCTAAAAAGAGCAACATCGCCGACACCATTTCGGAAAACACCAATTTGGATTATATCGATGGTAAGACGTTGTTTAGCTCCCCTCAAGACTTGGAGAGCCAATACAAACTTCATCTTTTTGATGTTTATACTTCTTTTCTGAAGGGTCAGGGTGATGCTCAAGGTGGTTCATTTGATCTTAGTCGAGTTTTAGATTATATTTTTGTGAAAGGCACTCTTTCTATGCGAGCAACAGTACAGCAGCCATCACTGCCGAGCAACCTCGGCGCACTGACACAGGCGACGAATTTTAAACTCAAATCTCAAACCACCCCAGAAGGCTTCGCCAGAGATTTTTATAAACTGCTGTATTATGAAGATTCCAAGGGAGCCGGTTTCAAAACAATTCAAGTGGCAACTGTTGATAAAGAATATGCTGCCAATGACCTTTTCGGGCGAGCGCTGAATGCAGAAGAAACAAAGAAAGTCGTGGACGCCCAATATTATCAGGCACAAGCGATAGAGAAGCTTAAAGGACTGACAAAATCGCTCGCCGACGCACAGGCGAGCGTGAATTATTGGAAAAAGTCCACTACAAACGCCAAGGACGCGCTTGCGAAGCAGTTGGACGATTTAGAACATGCCAAAGCCAGCGAGAAGGGCGCGATCAAATCGGTCTTGCAATCATATAAGGATGCCGTCACCACGAACGAAGCTAATCTCGCAGTGGCCCAAAAGACAGGGCAGTCAATCCCTGCCCTCATCGAGCAACAGCAAGCTGTGATAAAAACACTTAGTGCCTCATACGGCTCCTATCTAGAGGATCTTAAGGGTGCCCTTGGCGCAGTTACGGTGCCATTTATCAAAGAGACTATGCATTCGTGGTGGTCTATGGAAAATTTAATGTGGGCTGCAAACAATAAATCTGAATCGAGCTTGACATTGGGCGAGAGATTATTTGTAAATCTTCTTTCAACTCCCGAATTTGACGCCCTTACTAAATCACTTTTAGCCCCCCTAACCGTATTTAACGCCATTCAACTAATCCCCAGTATTGAGATTGGCAGTGCGATGCGTGAAATGATGCGTAGTCAGGGAATATTTAAAGGACTTGATGAAATTTTAGATTCTTATTTTTTAGATTTACAAGGTTATTTAACTGGTTTCCCGTTTGAGGGTTGTGGTGATTGGAGCGGAATTGTATAATGACTTTGATTCTTGACTTGAAGAACTATTTATTTGGAAGCTTCTCGTTTGGGGGTTGTGGTGATTTGAGCGGAATTGTATAATGGCTAAAGGTTTTAATATAAAAGTTCCATTGTCTGTCAACTCGATAGACGGTCCTTATGTATTAACAAAAACATTTAATGAAAATGCCAAGCAGAATGTGAAGATGATTATTTTAACTGAAAAAGGTGAAAAGCTTTCTGATATTAATTTTGGATGTGGGCTAAAAAAATATTTGTTTGAACAGCCAAACTCGGATATGGGATTTAGAGTAGAAGACGATATTCGGACACAGCTTGGCACTTATGCTTCGTATGTAAAAATAAATGAAATTAAAACAAAATTTGATCCAGAGGGGCAGTATCTTGCAGTTCTTCTTAATTACACTATTCCAATAACCAACACATCAATTGAAGATATTTTTGAGGTAGCAGCATAATGGCAAATAAACCACAAATTAATTATTACTCTCGCGATTTTGAATCGATTAAGGCAACTTTGGTCGAATATGCAAAGCGATTTTATCCCAATGAATATACTGATTTTACAGAAGCTTCTTTTGGTTCTTTTCTTTTAGACGCGATATCATATGTTGGCGACACTTTGTCTTTTCAATTGGATTATCAAGTAAACGAAAATATGCTGGAAACGGCTATAAACCGGGATAATATTTTTAAAGTAGCTCGTCAAATGGGTTGGAAAGACCCGGCTTCACCTTCGGCTTCGGGGTTTGTTACAGTATATGTTGAGGTTCCTGGCACCGTGGGCAATGTAGGACCGGCGACAGATTATGCACCAGTGTTAAAAAAGGGCGCAACATTTTCTTCTGTAGACGGAGCGGTCTACACTTTGGTTGAAGATGTTGATTTTTCCGATGATAAAACCGAATATATTGTCACTACAATTAATGAGACCACTGGTGTTCCAGAATATTATGCGGCTCGACAAAAAACAAAAGTGATTTCTGGAATACAAGCTGTAATCCGCAAGGATGTTCTTGATCGGTCATCTGATTCGGGATTTCTGGAAATAGAATTAGAAGATGATAATATTGTAGAAATTATTTCGGTTGAGGATCTTGAAGGAAATACATACTATCAAGTGGATTCATTGACTCAAAATTTAGTATTTAAGGGATTGCTCAATGAGGGGCAAACGTCTTCGAAGTCCCTTAAGGTTCTCACTCCCTATGTTGCCGCACGTCGGTTTAAGGTGGATTTTAGAGATGGAAAAACTAAACTTATTTTTGGTAATGGAAAAGAAGACGCAAATTCGTTGCTAGCGAGCATTAATGATCCTTCAAAGGTGGTTCTTCAAAAGTTTGCAAAGGATTATATCTCTTCCACTGTTTTGGACCCTACCATAATTGATACAAACGATCAGTTTGGAATTGGTCCTTCAAATACTCAATTAACAATAGTTTATCGACTAAACACTAGTGATTTAATTTCTGCTGGTAGAAATCAAATTAATCAGGTATCTAATTTTGATTTTACTTTTGGGCTTGATGCCACTGATACTATTGTTAAAAATCGCGTTGCTGGTTCTATAGAGGTTGAAAATGATGACCCTATCAATTCTACCCTTTCCGAGTTAACTAATGATGAAATGCGCATGTTAGCATCTGGAATATATTCTTCTCAGAATCGCGCTGTAACAATGTCTGATTATGAGGCAGCTTCATATAGAATGCCACCACAGTTTGGAGTTGTAAAGCGTGTAAAAGTGGTAAGAGACCTTTTTTCTCCGCGTAGATCAATGAACCTTTATGTATTAGGAGAAGATAATAATGGCAATTTGGCTAATACATCTCAAGCAATCAAGGATAATTTAAAAACATGGATACAACAATATAAGTCTGTTTCGGATTCTATTGATATTTTAGATGGCAAGATTATTAGTTTTCAAATAAAATTTACGGCTTTATCCAATATCGCCTTCGATGCTATCGACGCCACTATCGCGGCTAACGGGGCATTGCGCGATTATTTTAACAGAAGAAAATACAATTTTGGAGAAAGTATTAATATTTCTGAAATTTCCAAAAGAATAAATGATTTAGAACAGGTTGATGATGTATTGAAACTGACATTCACAGTTAAAAACGGAGTTAATTACTCCAGCGTAGATTATAATTTTATTGCCAACACCACTACGGATGGAAGATACATCAAGATACCTGACGATTACGTTTTTGAGATTAAAAGGTATGACGAAACAATAGCTGGAGAGACGGTTTAATGGCTATATATCGATTTTATGCCACACAAGATAACACCATTACGGATGGCTATGGCAGTGTGCGTTCAACTCGCGCCACCGACGCCAATATGGGTATGTCTGATATTTTGGAAGTGTATTCTCTTTACGGGGCTTTTACCAGCGCATCGTTGGAAAAATCCAGAGTTCTTTTGCAGTTTGATACTACTCAAATTGCCGCCTCTCGCTCTGCGGGCACAATTCCGGCTTCGGGGAGTTCAAAGTTTTATTTACAGATATATAATTCCCCACAGTCGGCAACACAAGCGACCAATTTTACCCTAACTATCAATGCTCTTTCTCGTTCGTGGGATGAGGGAATTGGTTTGGATATGGATGAATATCTTGATTTAGGAGTTTCCAATTGGAAAACAGCGTCGTTTGACGGCTCAACTTATACCGCGTGGACAGCACAGGGAGCCGATTATCATACATCGCCAGAGTATACTCAAACCTTCGGCGCGGGAACAGAAAATTTAGAAGTTGATGTTTCGGACATAGTTGAACAGTGGCTGGCAGGTACTAAATCGAATTATGGTTTTTTAATTAAACTAACCTCCTCACAAGAAAGCGGCGCAACTAATACAATCCCCTCTTCTTCATATTATACTAAGAAGTTCTTCGGCAGAGATACAGAATATTATTTCAAGAAACCACGTCTAGAAGTTCGTTGGGATAATTCTATAAAAGATGATAGCGCTAATTTTTATGTTAGTAGTTCTCGGGCGTCTGCGGCAGATAATTTAAATACAATTTACTTTTATAATTATGTTCGCGGTCAATTGGCGAATCTTCCCAATGTTGGCACCAGCCCCATTTTAGTTAGTCTTTATTCTGGTTCCGCTGCCAACACTGCTCCATCGGGAAGTAAGTTGTTTTTGCCAATCGGTGGCGATGTCGCTAGCGTTGGAGACACCAATGTGACGGGTGGTTATGTAGGTACTACTGGAATTTATTCTGCTTCGTTGGCATTCGTCAGTTCTTCAATTACCGATATTTATCCGGTGTGGCATAGTGGCTCAGTGGAATATTTTACTGGCTCGGCTATAACTGTTAGCTCTTTAAGCGCATCAAAGTCAAGTTATAATCCCAATCCCCAACACGTTATTAATGTTACAAACTTGAGAGCCGCTTATGGAAACGAAACGGCGAGGTTTAGGCTGTTTGTTAGAGATAAAGATTGGTCGCCAACAATATATACAACTGCGAGCAAAACTATATCAACCAAAACGGTTAGGCAGGCTTTTTATCAAATTCGGAGAACGGTGGATGATTTAATAGTGGTCGCCTATGGCACTGGCAGCGGAGATGATGGCTCTACAAAATTGTCTTATGATTCAAATGGGAATTATTTTGATTTCGAAACAGACAATCTTGAATCCGATTATCAGTATGAACTTTCATTTATCTTTTATGAAAACGGAAAATATGCTGAACAGAGCGAGAAATTTTTGTTTCGGGTTAAATACTAATGAGCCTTAAAAAATATTTTAAGAAAGATGACCAAAATGTCACTAGGTTTTCAAAAAGACCAGTAGATATAAGCTCTAGTCTTTTTGTTGAATCTTTTGATTTTTTAAAACAAAAATCAGATTTTCGAAAGAAAATTTTCGGATTTGTAGACATCTCGGCGAGTCTGTCTAGTTACATTAATTATGGTTTAGCTGAACAATATTATGAAAATGGCATTTCTAGAATTTACAACGATTATCCTTACGACGGCACTGCGGCTGAAAAATTAAAGTTTCACAACAATAGCAATACTTTTGATTATTTTATATGGAAAGAACTCTATCCCAAAACCACGGGTTATGTGACTTTAAACGAGGGGACAGAAAGAACTCAAAGAATTGAAGCAAAGGCAGGACCGAATTTAGATAATGTTTATAAGGAATCTTCCAGACAAACAAACAATCTGGCGTTCGATTCAGAACGAGGCGTTACGGTTGAGTTTTGGGCGAATATAGCAACAGCCAGCACCGCAGAATCGCGAGGTCTTCTACAATTATCGGATTCTGGTACTGGAAGTTTTCTTGTTTATCACTATGTGAGTGGTTCTGATATAACGTGGCAGGTTGGATCTCTCCGCACTGACCTCGAAGCCAGCTTTAGCTTTGATACACTCGCTACTAAGGCGGGGTCTTGGCATCACTATGCACTTGTTTTTGAATCGCTCGGCTCTGGTTCTTATTTAACGGGAACTTTATATGTTGATGGGGCGTATACGCAAAAGAAAATAGAAAGCACTTATACTATGTCTGAGGCGCTTGCGACAGTGTCTGGAAATATTGGGCGTTTTCTTTCTCTTGGCTCCGAGTATTATTATAGCGGTTCTATTGATGAGTTCCGCTATTGGAAGTCGGCACGCAATGCAAAAGAGATTGGCTTAAATTGGAACTCCTCGGTTCATGGAGGATCAAATGACACTTCTGGTGACGCTCCATTTCATCCTCTTTCTTTATATTTTAAATTTAATGAGGGAATTACAACGACAGCAACAACGGATTCTGTAATTTTGGATTACTCTGGCAGGCTCGCAAGCGCTTCGTTTCTTAGTTATGAATCTACAAGTCGTTCTACGGGTTCGGCGATTGAAGAGTATACAACTTCTGATGGTATAAGTTTTATCGAAGAAAAAGATCCGATAATTTATTCAAACAATTCAAGAGTGGCTGCTTTGGTAACCGACACTGTTCGCATAGGTGAGGTTTATGATAACGGAAATCCGTTTAGTTTTTATGCACTTATGCCAGAGTGGGTTCGCTCGGAGGACAAGGGAGAATTAAAGAAGCTTTCTCATATTATTGGAGCTTATTTTGATGAATTGTTTTCTCAAATAAAAACCTACAACAAAGTAAAGGATGGGGATTATAACAGTTATTACAAAATATTTCCTTATTACGATAAGCTTTTGGAGTCCCACGGATTTAATGCAGAACAACTTTTTGAAGAGAATACTGTTTCAGAAAATTTGTTCGATAGAAACGACATTCGTTTACTTTCAAGCGGCTCTATTGAGACCGTTAAACAAAAACTTTATCGAAATGTTTACAATAATCTACTTTACATTTATAAGACAAAGGGAACAGATTCTTCAATTCGCAATTTGTTGCATTGTTATGGGGTAGATGAAAACCTTATTAGGCTGAGAACATATTCTTACAACACTGTAGCTACAATCGAAAATAATGAAAAAGTAGAACAATTTAAAGACAAGACGATTGATTTTTATGGACTGAAGAATCTTGTAGACAGTAAGGCTCTTCCAAATCAGGCGATCATTTTTAACTTTACTTCATCAACTGATACAAATTATCGCTCTTACATTCCATCTTTGGGAGAATCGTTCACCCTAGAAAGCAATGTTTATTTTACAAAACATATTGATTTTGCCAATGAGTTTTATGTTCCTCATGTAATGTCCTCTTCTATTTTTGGAGTCCATTCAGCGGACAGCAGCACACCAACAGATACGACTTTTACAAGTGATAATTATACCGGTATGGCTGTCTACGCCGTCCGAAACGGCGCAACAAGCAAACAGGCTAGATTTACTTTGTCATCTTCAAATGGATATTTTCAAGCCATATCTAGTGATTTATTCGAGCTTTATGATGCACGAAATTGGATGCTGGCTCTTGTTTTTGAACCACAAAAGGATTTGTCCAATCTTCAAGACGCCACTACCTCAGATTATTATGCAAAGCTTTATGGCTATGAAATCGATTCTGGGTTTAAAGTAAATTCTTTTGCAATTTCATCGTCCATCGCGGCGGCAACCGCTACGCTCATATTAGCAGAAGATAAGCGGTCGTTTGTGGGTTCGGAACGGACGAATTTTACAGGCAGTGTTCTTTATAATACAGATTGTCGTATTGGTAATTTTAAATATTATGCAGACTCCCTTGCAGCAGAGGAGGTTGAGCTTCATGCTAGATTTAAAAACACGCAGGGTCGCAACAGACCTTTTGAGAATTTCAATCGTTCGAATCGCGATGACACAAACTATGTGCCTAAATTTTTAAGCACCTTGTTCGAATGGGATTTTGAGCAAGTAACTAGTCCAACCACGGGAAGCACTTTTGAGGTAAGTGATGTTATTTCGGGTGCAATGGATTTAAGTAGTGATTATGGCGACTATGGAGCAGCCCTTGGAAAAAATTATGCTGGTATGGGATATGGATTCGCTTCTGGTATTAAAGTTTATGAAAATGAGTTTGTTTCAAAAGCGAAGGTTATGTTGCCCGAAGAGTCATTTGGGGCAAATAAAGTAGTCGCAACTACAGATAGTGATATTGCATTTGAAGCCAACATGGCTCCCGGTAAAGAATCGATATTTATTGCCAAAAGCATGTATGATGTGATTAGTCAAGATATATTATATATTTTTGCTGGTCTTGTAGATTTTAACGAGTTGATAGGAAATCCGGTCAACAAATATCGAGAAAATTATAAGAGTTTAGAAAGATTGCGGGATCTTTATTTCGATAGGGTAGCCAATGATCCCGACTTAGATAAATTTGTAACTTATTTTAAGTGGCTAGACTCGGTTATTTATACAATTATAGACAACCTTATACCGGCAAGTGCAGATTTTGCGGGGCAACAAACAAATGTTGTTGAAAGTCATGTGCTTGAACGAAGCAAATATGCTTATAAATTTCCTACATTAGAATTCAAGGCATCTGATCCCACGGGCTCTATTGGACCTATTGTAAATATTGCCAATAAACTCCCAACAACCGGTTCGACCGATGATCGAATAGGCTCTGTTGCAGCATGGGATTTTGCGTCGGCATCGGCGGGAAATTATATAAAAAATTATCAAGTGCTTGGTGGACAATCATTTAAAAGCGGTACAATAAAGCCAATTACGATTACAAATAAGCTTCCAACAACCGGCACCGACGATCGAATAGGCTCCGTTGCACCCTACAACTTCTTGTCGGCGACGGCTGGAAACTATGATTTCAATTATCAGGTGTTTAATACGGTAGGCAGAAAAGCCAACAATCTATATATTGCTAGCCAGCTTCCCAGAACAGAAACTTCCTCTCCTTATGTGTCGGGAACATTTGATTATCTGTGGCCGGCGAGAAATAAAACGAAAAGCATCATTGTTCAAAGATTTAATGCTCCCGGCGGCGTAGAGACCGCCCAGGGATTTTTAGATCCTTCGGCGAGAGAATACTCGGTTTATAATGCTCTGCCGTGGAGAAACTATGGTGTACGACGGTTTTTGAACGAGTGGGACACCACTCATCAAGCGTGGGGTGGTTATAAATCTGGTTCTTCCGTTACCGCATCCTATCACAAGGTTAATAGAAATCCGCGAACGGTGCCCTCTATTGTGGGCACAACAAGTTATAGCAATTATTCGATTCTTTTTGACGGCACCAACGATAGAGTTTCTATACCATATAATGAAGTATTTAATACTGATAAAGTAACTATTTCAGCCTGGATTAACAAAACGGGCGTTGGAGAAGGCGGCTGGCCGAGAATTATTGAAATTGGCGACAATGCCGGTGGCGGCACCGGTTATCGTTTTTTTGTACAACATTCAACTGGTTATCTTGGGTTAGATGTTGATTGGACAGTAACTGATGGCAACTTCATCACCACTTCTGGGATTGCGTCAAGCTCTTGGCATCATGTTGCAGTCACTTATGATGCGACGAATGCTTCTAACGTGCCAATTTTTTATATTAATGGAATTGCGGTTTCGTCAACAACAACCTTGACCCCCGTTGGCGCGGTCTACACCATTTCCGGCGAAACCAATATTGGCAACCGCTCTGACGCGCAGCGTTCATGGGCAGGCTATATCGATGAGGTGAGCATTTGGAACAAGAAGCTTTCTGCTAACGAAGTGTGGGAAATTTATGAACCAGCCGATCCAGCGATCAAGGGTCCATTTGATTTACGACAACATCCGGCAGCAAAAGCAAATTCGGTGTCGCCCAATGGTTACTTGGTAGGCTGGTGGCGAATGGGCGACGACAAGGAAGGCTCCGCAGAAAATTATACCATTCCCAACCAATTGGGATATGCCGATGGCACGATGACAAGTTTTGGCGCAGCAGGGGTTTCAGCATACCCCCCCTCCAATTCCGCAGGAACGCTCAACGCTTACACCACATACGGCACAAGAAAGATTTACGACAACTGGTTTATTCAGCACGCAATTCCACAAAGCGATTTGCAGTATGCGTGGATTAATGCTTCTTACATTTCTGCTCCGAACTTTGGTGCAGTTATTAATATGACCGGAAGCAATATTACGTTTGTTAGTGCTAGCGATATTGTGGGGTATCTTGAGATCGACGGCTACACGCAAGCCCGGTATTTTGGTGTTGATAAAAATAGCGCTCCCGCCGACGCGATGGTCGAGTTTCTTCCAGTGGATTTTGTTGGACTGAATAATGTTGTCGTGGACCCTGTTACTTCTAGTCAAAATCATTTGGGCTTTCCCTTGGGTTTGTTTGGAAACCCGTTCTGCATTGGTTGTGGAGCCACAGATAGAATATATTACATTAATCCCTCGCTTGCCGCACCGAACGGTGTTGATAACGGGGTCTTCAACCCGAGCTTTCCCGGCACACCATCTGTTTTAAATGCCATTCTCCTCAACAGAAACGGTCCATATGGCTATCCATCTTGGAAACAAATTAGAGGTGGTGAACATCCCGTAGCCCGAGCACACAGGCAAACAAACACTTATTCGTATGTGGTCGGAACTCAAGTGGGGGCTGCTCCCGGCGGCGGTCCACTTTTCTTGAAGGGTTTTGAAAATGTCATAGAACCCCCCATTACACGGGCTATCCCATTTTATGCAAAGGTGGATGGTTCCTCGTTGTTGCTAAAGGCTTCTTACGAAAATATGAAACGTGGATTTGCCAATCCAACGGATATTCTAAAAAATAATATTTTTGAACAAGCCATCAAGAAAAACACAACGTTATTTGACAAAGTTTTTGAGCAGCCTGATGCTAATTTTTCCAAGATTGGCATGAGAACGCAGATTTTTCCAAAGGATGAAATAGCCTATCTTGATAACACGCGCACCCGAGATGTGTTTGATAACACTTGGTGGAGAGACATGCGAGTGGATAGGCAACAAACCAATGTGGCGAATTCAATGGAGTTGGTCATCGACGGCACCACTTCTCGTTATTCAATGGACGCGGATATTCATGCTTTAACCGTGATACCACCGCTGTCTGCGAGCGACCCGGCTGTCGGTTCGGGTGAGTTGCAAAACCACTATTGTGGGTTTAACAATTCTTATCCTCCCCCCACAAGCAATATTCAGTATGGTCCGCTGTATGCCAGAAGAACGATTAGTTTAACAACGTCGTCACACGCATTCAATACAAAAGGACTGATCTGGACCCAGTTTTCTCATAGTGTAACAAATACCGGAACTTTAAATGTAGGTGAAGCTGTGTGGGAGGTTGGCTCGCAATCGGGCAAAAATCCTTTTTATAATTCTTATGACAATTACTCGGAAGAGTTGAGGCTCCAGGGAAAAGATCATTCCATTGTTCCAGAGTTTATTATCAGTGATCACATAAACACTTATTTATCTAATGGTTTTAATTTTAAAGCAAATTTAACAGCATCAGACGGAACATCAAATTTGTTTTCATTGACGGGATCATCTAATTCCAATATTGCTAAAAATCTCTCCTCGGTAGAACTGGGCGAAATTCTAGATGTGGTTAAGGGTAAATCTAATTTAGGGATAAGCAGCTTCGCTCTTAGAGCATCTGCTTTGTTAAAACTTTTGCCCTATGAGGGGTTTTATCCGCAACAAAGAACCGTTCAATTGGCACAAGAATTATCTAGCTCATTAAAAGATAGTTTTGCATTAGAGGAGGCAAATGCTACATTTGGAACAGTTTTAAAACCCTTTGTTTCTCCCGGCATTCTTTTTAATACTATAAAATCTGGTCTGGCGGTGGACGCTTTTCTCCCACTCACAGCCCTTTTTAATATTGGAACCTATTCAAGAGTAGAGGGTATAGGTCATGATGAGAATTTTCCAGGCATCGACGATATGCCGGTTCCCTGTGATTTGATTGCAAAACAGGTGCCGTCTGGAAGCTTTCTCGCCAGCGTTGCCGGTGGAGATGAATTGTCCGTTTACCTCGCCAATGGCGCAACATCCCCCCAGTCCTACGAGGGCGGATCTAAAACTCTCAGTGACAAGGGCTATGCATGGACATTCAATTGGTATGGGTTTGATGGTATAGCGGTAGATGCTAATCTTGCATCGACAACAACCCGTTTGCCGTTTGATGCTATTTTAAATCCCGAACCTTATTTAACAACGTGGAGTGATGACGGGATAACTCCAAGTTTATTACTCAGCATGGTGATACCCAAAAAACCTCCAAAATTGAATTTTTCGTTGATGTCCAATAATTTCCATTCGGAAGTGGTAAAGTTCTTTTTGCAAGATGAAGTTCTAACATCGTTTGAGTCCTCGGCAAAAGCCTCATTTGAACTTGATCCTGCTAAAGTCTATGCTATGGATATTGTTTTAAGGAATAGTGATATTAAAAGCGTTTATGATTATTCAAAGCTAGTGCGGAATTCTGACGGCGTCGCGGCACCGATGCAGACTCTTTCTAAAAGCTTAGAATCTCAGGGTGGTTTGCCGAAGGCAACCCCTATTTGCGAAATGTATAATCGCGGGTCTGCTTTTGGAAGTAAATTTATTTCTAAGCTTGGTGGTCCCACTATTGATGTTTATTATGGAACATATGCGACTCACACTCCTCCTTATTTTGATGGCTTTGCCAGAACACGGGTTCTTTTTAAGCCCAATGCGTCGATATCGTCTTATACGGTAGAGGAAATTCTTAACTCTGCTTCTTTTGACTATTTCAGGGCGAATGAAGCCTCTCAAAGAATTTTATTAGAAGATCCAACTTACGATTTTAACACGACGGGTAGCGGTGACCAAACATTCATGCAAATGTCATCATCAATGACCATCAAGGGCATTATTGAGGAAAAGGCAAAGACTTGGGATTCCGACGCAAATGTTGATCAAATTGCGGAGTCTACAAACACCATTAAGAAAAAATGGGTTATTCATCCCAAGTTTGAATGCCCTGTAATGGATTTTAAAGATGTTGCTGTCTCTGTTCCTCTTGCAACTTCGCCAACAGCTTCATCACGCGGAATGTGGCATCAATATGGAGTTATTCCCGATTACAATAATTCGGGAATCTTTTTAGAAGTTATGGATGTACCGTTTAAGGAGCGGATTAATCCCGCCCTCACTGCTTCACTCGCAGAGGTAATGGGGGTGGAACAAACCAAAAAAGCCATTGGCAAGATATCGCCCGAAGGAAAGGTCTTAAAAGAAGCCTTGGTGGTTGTGCCGTATCTGGTTAACGAAGAAACTAGTGATGTGGTGAACTTCTTTAATTTGTCTGACGAGGCTGTTAAGGCTCTTCGGTCCAAAGCCAACAACAATACCGTGCAGGATGATGCGGATCAATTAGTTCGTCAAATACGGCTTATGAAAGAATATGTATTTCCCCCTGTTCTGGATTTTGTCACGTTTAGTCCGAAGAAGAACACGGACATTAAGACCCCCATAATGTATATTTTTGAATTTACTCGCGAACTATCTCAGCAAGATTTGGGCGACATTTGGCAAGGAGTGTTGCCGCAAGCCGGTTTGGAGGCGAGGAAGCAGGAATCTATCATTAATCTTACCACAGAGATAAACGAGGATATTTCCTTGGACAAGATTGTCGAGAACAACATTAACACACTCTTAATCAATAATGATAGAATAATTAAAGAAAAGGTGGTTAATGTGGACCCCGGCTTCCAAGGCGGCGCAAAAACATTTGGTCAACAAACTAAATTATTTAAGAATGGACAAAAGCTGCTGGATGATATACAAATCTCCGAGCTTCGGTTTTTTGTGTTTAAGGTAAAACAACGTGGCGAGTTCGAATACAAGAACATAACTCAGGACACCACCGACGACGGTTTTAATTTTGACTTCAAGGCGAAGGGCTTAACACAGATTCCCTCGATTAAGAAGGATGGTAAGTTCAAGTTGTCTTATAGTTATAATTGGCCTTATGACTTTTTCTCTTTGATTGAATTAGCCAAGGTTGACGCACAAATAACTTTAGGCGATGACGTAGAGTTGGTTGCCAAAGAGGTGGTGAAGCCCGTATGACCTTTTTTAATAAAAAGCAAGATGTCATTGATTTTCAATTGACCTCCGAAGGTCGCCTTCAGCTATCTAAGGGAACATTTCAACCAGTTTATTATGAGTTTTATGATGATGATATTATTTACGATCTCGCATATGCTTCTGGAGAAGAAGGTCAAAATGAAACAGAAATGAGAATTAAGTCACAAACCGTTTCCAATCGGGGTAATGTTAGGTTTGTTTCGGCATCCATGCAATCGACTACAAAATTTACTAAGGCTGGCAAAAAAGTATTGGAGAACGACAAGAAGAACCAATATGAATTCGGAAATGTTTATTTCAACCCTCTAGGCACTTTTAATTCTATTAATCAGTTTGCTCCTTATTTAGAGTTGAATGTTTTGAACAACAAAAGGTATGCTTTATCCACTTCCTCATATCAACCTTTGCCGGGTGCTGGTCAACGAATACCCCAGATTAACGTAACGTGTAGTTATGACTATTATTATTTAAGAAATAAAAGCGGTCCCGGTATTCAAGATGTGGCTTATAGACATGATGATCCTCTGGTTTTATCTATTGTAGAACATAATACAATATTGGAAAACTTCAAGGATAATTTCGAAGTAAGCGTTTACGAGATGACGGGGTCAAGTTACGAGACGCTCTCCCAACCAAAAAAGTTTATTTTACCCGATCAGACAAAGCCGATGACCCCCGCCGCCAATTTAAAAGAGACTTTAGAAGTATTAGAACTTGAGGATAAAATTGTCAATTCTATCTCTGACTGCGTGGTAGTCTTGTTCGATGAGATATATGAGAACGATTTGGGAGTTAAATTTATTTCACACTCAAAACTAATTAAGGGTGATGGAATCGACGCTCCTTCGGTTGATCCATCACAAAAATCAAAAGTGGATTGTGAAGATTAAAAATGGCTTGTACAGATATTTTACCAAAAATTGATATTAAACAGATCAAGGTTGCCACGATCGATCCGGCTTGGGTATGGGCGATGAGCAAGAACGCCGACGAGGGTTTTGGGGTAAGCATTGCTCATAATAATATTGTTGATGTTGACGAAAAATATCTTGATAACACTTTCAACCTTGGAGAAATCTTAGAGGCTACAAATGCGGCTAGTGGTTTTTATTATGTTAAGTTTTTTCTCACCAACGATTTACAAGTTTATAAGTTGTTCAAATCGCTGATAAAGGTCATCACCGCTTATAATTCCCTCTACGCGGGTTTTTCTTCGGGAACAAACACTAATACTAAAATTAAATGCATAACAGGAACTCCTGGGCTAAAGTGCCCCCCACAGACGCTAACGAAGGTTTCTCCCAACCCCAACGCTAAAAACGACCTCGACGCGGCGGTCGCAGAAACAAAGAAGTGCATTAAAAAACTAGCAGCGCCTGATAAGCCCGACCCAGATGACACCGGCTCGAACGACGACCCACCGGATAACCCCGCTCCGAACGGCGGTAAAGGCGGCGGCAAAGGCGGCGGCAATGACAAAAAACCGGAACCTACCTTAAAAGATCGGCTTATTGATGCGTTGTTGGATAATAAAAAATCACACTTCAAATTTGAAGACCATGTGTTAACCGCTACGCGGTCTTTCAATGTGTCTACGGATAAAACAAAATATAGCGCTGAAAAGGGCTATTTCTTTGAAGAGTCTCAATTGAGCACACTTAAGTATAAAGATAGCCAACTGAAAAATCTCTATTTCGTAATGGTTCCAAACGTGGAATATCGAGAAGATACAAAATTGATCTTTACGGTTAGAGATTATTTTTATACCAAGTTGTTGGAAAATTTCAAAGAGAATCCGCCACAAACCGAAGCAGAAGAAAAAACCACCCCCCCACAAATTTTGGAAGGCGTAACTTCTATTAATATTGCCGGGGCAGAGGGGGTTGCTGTCGGTGTTCCTGCTCACAATCATTCTTTTAAACATGATAGTGCTGGCAATGGAAAAACCAATTATTCCTTACACCCTGATGGTGGCTATTCTATTCATCATAATCACGAAATTAAAAATGGGGTGGTGCAACAAGCGGCAAGCAATTGTTACCCTAATTGCAAAAAGCTGCACGGCGTCGCCGGTCTGCCGCCGCACGGTCATCACTTGACAATTGCGCCAACGGCGCAAGACGTTTCAATTCTAGCAGAGCTTGCGGGACCAAAGCCGCCTGCGATTCCTGTTAACATTTCTCTGCCACCCACTGTTGATCCTCATCAATTACAATTGGGTAAGAACCAATTTGTGGTTCAAACTAAAAAGAAGGACGGCAGTGATACGTTCCAAGCTTTTATTACTGCTATGTCACAGGGCATGAATAGCGTAACAAAGGCGTTGAGCACCAAGACAGTGGCTTGGAATGATGAAACACAAGACTTTGAAGAATTTCCTGTTCCCGACGACAAGGCATTAAAATCTGTTTTGAAAAGCCCCGTGCTCGTCAGTGAACCTCTTATCTCTTATCGCCCAGATAACAAAATAACCGGTTTATTTTACTTCAATGTCCAAGCAGTTTTAGATAAAATTCTACCTTATCCCCAATTCAATAACATCAATATAGTTCAGAATTTTAATATCCTTCAATCGGTCGAGTTATACAAATTTTACAAAAAAGACAAAACACGCAAAAAGATAGACAGTCTTAAAGCTTTAACGGGCGTGACATTAGGATTAAATGATCCTTCCTATTATCGATTATTTAGGTTTGATGACGACCTTGAGGATCTTGATTTTGAATATGAGATTGAAGCCACATTTTTGAGTCCGCTTTCTAAGATTTTTGCAGCATTGTTACAGACCGGTGCTGCCGAACAGGCTAGTTTGTACACTTTGATATCTAATTGCGACAAATTGTTGCACAAGCTTACATCGAACTACGACAACCTTCAGGTGATTGATCCTTTCACAGGAGTTTTTACCGATGATTATTTATTGAGCAAACAATATGTGGAGAAAGATCAACCGGCATTTATCAGTTACCTCTATGCTTATATTAAAATAACGGAATTTATTACTGGGAAGACCCCAATTGCTCATGGTGCTTCTGGCATGGAACTCCTCGGCGAGTCGTGGATGGCCAAGTTTGTGGACATCAAACCACTTCAAGAACTTCGTGATGGACTTATAAAGATTACTCGCGCCGTCGAGATAGCCGCCGCTGGAAATGGAATCAAATTTGGCGGGTCAAGCACCCCTGGAACAAAAAAAAGCAGCAAGGGCAATAGCAATATAATAAATTATAAGAGAACCATTCAAAAGAATTTTGGCAATCCTAAGAATAGCGTGTACTATGATTTTATGACGCAAACTCCCGGCTTCGACGTATATCAAGTTACTCCTGACTTTCTTTTAAACATGAGGTTTCCCACAGAAGTTGCGACTATTAAGTTTTTTGATGCCGCCGTGGAACAAACAACCGAAGCCGATCAAATAGCCCCCTATGTAACGGTACAGTCTTTTTCCATTGAGGGTCTGCGTTACGATGTAACGGAAACTACACTGGAAAAAACCGAAAAGAAATTACAAGATGTTTTATTAAGGGCTTATTTGGAAAAAAATCAGCCAGAACTGAATACGACCCAAATAAAAAATCCAGCCTTAGAACTTTTATCTGGTTTGAGTGTGACCGTTGTTGATAATGAAAAAGTATTTGATTTTAAAGAGATTCCAAGTAAAACTAAATTAGCGGGGTTAACCGCCAAGAAGACCAATCTTCAAAAGTATGCTTCTGCCGATTCGAAATCTGCGGAGGAAGTCAAGAAAAACAAGACATTGCAAGATGAACTATCAACCAATACTTTCGCCAATGCGATTCTTATTGAGGATTTGGATAGATTAAAAAAATATACCGATGTTGACTATGCCGGTCCTGCCGCCATAACAAAAAAAATGGTTAACGATTTTCCGGGGTTTTTTGCTCCTCAAACGCGCACCGCATATGCGGCTTTGGGTTTGCTGACAAAGTCTCCACTGGCTTTTTTAACGAAGTTGATGCAAGTATACGAGATTCAATATTTAGAAGGCTTCGAGGAGGGGGGTCTCCATCGTCCAAAGTGGACCAGAATAAGCCGCCAACAGATATCTGCGTTGGCTTCCGTCGCCCAGTCGATAATTTGTAGACTGGTTCCTGTATCGATCGCCATCGCCACATCGGAGGGATCGGAGGTCATCGCGATTGCGGGAAACATTCAACAAGCTGCCGTTATAAATGATGACTTTAAAATTTTTAATGAGCATTTTCTTATCACAGGTGGCTTGGGAGAACAAATGCCATCGTGGGACATAACCGAAACCGTTTCTATTGTCCCTGCTGTCGTGGCTGTGTCGGCAATGCCCAACGTGTTATCTTCTTTTAAATCGACCGGCGCTGCCAAGGTCACTGGCAAGGGTGACGTGACCACCGCTGCTCCTGCTCCTGTGCCTTTCGCCATTGGTGGCGGTGGCGGCACCACTGTCGGGGGAGGCTACTAATGAAGTTCCCGATGATTTATGATATGGAATTAACGGTGATTCCTGATTATTTAGTGGGAGACAATTTGTTGGACGTTGTTCGTACAAGTATGGGGCTTGTTTATCCCATTTCAGCAAAGGAAAAAAAGAAATATGATACTTGGTTCCAGGGGACCGAGTGGTATTCTTGGAAGCTAGTACCGGCAGACGAACAGCCTGATGACGATGGCAGCAAGGTTTATAGAGTTTATGTATACGATTATACAATAAATCCATCGATATACGACCAGTTTAATAAATATGTTAAACCCCCCATGAAGTCAGTTCCTGCCTACCATACGCTTAAAGCGGCTTATGAATGGCCCCTGACCGGGATGATAAAGACCAAGGTGACGAAGGCGGCTGAAGAGGCAGTGAATTATATGTTTGCCGCCCCCATTGCGGAACAAGATACGTTTTTTGATGTTGCGTTTATGTCTGGGTTTCCTGCTGATCGCTCTCTTCTGAAGTTGTTGGGGGAACAATTTAGTATGGGCGTTGGGACGTATGCAGAGAGTTTCGAACAGTCGCTTACTCAGGCATTCAAACTATCTGGCAAGCTGACGAAGGAACAACAACAAGCTCTGGTCGCCGCTGGACAAATCACCGATATGTCTCAGTGGTATAAAGTTCGTTCCTTTTTTAAGAAGTATAGTTCTATTGACCCATTCTCTCGGTTTGATAAAAATTCCCCCAATTGGGACGGGCAGGCACTTTCTTTTTATCATATTTTAGCTCGGAATCTTCAAGAGGAATTAGAAAAAGATAAGGACAAAAAAGTTAATGCGTCGTTAAGGACGGGCATCGCCGAGGGAAACGAGCGTGTGGCATTTTTTAATTTGGATTCTTATAAATATTTTTTGAATGGTTGTCAACAAATGGCACAAGGCAGATTGGCAGCTATTGATACATTTATGGAAATGCCAAAGACCTTCTCGGAGTTCTCGTTCGTCGGCAAAGGCGATTTTTGGAGTGGCGCGGTGGGCGGCGGTGGACCCTCGATTGGGCACAACGTGGGGACCGAATTTAGAAGAGAAGAAGATGTGGTTCCCTTTTACACAGAATTAGAGTTTTCTACCGAGAAGAGACTATTTTCTTCTAACGATTCGGCAGTTAATATTAATAGTATGATGCAATATCTGACTTCCAAGCCCATTCAGCCTTTTTTCAATCAATTACTTTCTTTGTATATCGAGATAAATGAAAAGCCAGACAAGTGGTTTAAAAAACCGTGGATTAAAAGTGAACCTATTTCTTTATTTGGTCAGTTCGGTAGCAAGTACGCTTCTCATGATTCTCCATTTATTACAATTGGTGATGGTTTAAAAGACGCCGATTTTTTTAATTTAAGCTTGGAGGGGTTTAACGCTTCTTCATGTGCCAATATTGTGAAAAAACTTTCCTTTAATTTGTTTGCCAATAAAATTAAGCCAATATTGGCGGGTCAATTAGAAGACAATCAGGATTTATTTAAAAATCCTCGTTATCAAGAGACGATCTGTTATCGAATTCAGAAAACCGACAGCCGAACAAAGTTTGTTCAAAATTGGTATGTGCCTAATTTTCCCGAATTAGACATTATTAAAATTTTTGATAACCGTGTTGCTTTTGATGCTGGGGAAGATTATACATATGAGGTGTTTACACTTAAGGCGGTTGTAGGAATTAAATATCAATACCAGACGATCAGTGGTAGAAACATTGGAGACTTTACTCCCGAGTATGGTCAAGACGGCGTGCCTTTATATTATGGAATTAACATTTATCTAAAAGGATATCAGAAGAATGGCTCACCGCTTACCACCGTAGACCCGAAAGAAGCCCTTAAGGATTCTGATGGCAACATCACTATTTTGTTCAAAAAAGGCGATCTTATGGGTTCGTACATTAATGATCTTGAGGATCTTAAAAAACAAGAGATGTTAATACCGCCATACGGTGCCAATAAATATGGAGATCTTGAATTTAACGTAAAGGCAGAGCCAGAGTTGGTTCTTCTTGAAGTTCCTTATTTTTCTAAAAACGACGTGGTTATTTACGATTCGGCACCTGTTGCACCAGAACTTACTATTTATCCCTTTAAGGGTGTGGATAATAAAGTTGATCTTTGGTTTAATACCGACCTCGATCAATTTGCAGCAGATTATATTCCAATCTTAACCGACGACAAAAAAACTTTCCTTAAGTCACAAAATTATGGCAGACAACATTATTATTTTTCTAAAGAACAGTTATATTTTAAATCTGAACAGGATGATGTAAAATATTACCAACTCTTTAGATTAGATAAAGCTCCTCGCAAATTTGATGATTTTGCCGACTCGCGATTGATGCGAATTTTGCGGTTTGCAAATCCTCTACAAAAATTAGACCCAGAATTACTCTTACAGTATGATCATATAGGCGAATCTTTTATTGATGACCTTATTCCAAATCGCGATTATTATTACATGATAAGGGCGGTGGACTATACTGGTAATGTTTCCAATCCAAGTCCCATTTATCACGTTCGGCTGGACAATGATGATGGATTTATAAATCCTATCATCGATTTTTATGACATGGAGGCGCGAGAAGTCAACAAGTTGGTCACCACGTCACCGAAATTTAAGAAAATCCTTTCTATTGCACCAGCCGAGGACCAAATGGCAGTAGAAATTCGAAAGGGCGCGGTGTTCGGCGTTGGCGCACTTGATGAGTTTATAGTCGGAACCCCGACAGGCAATGATACACAGCCGCTTTTTTATCCTCTCGGCGGCGGGAAAAAGTTTAAAGTGAGAATTACTTCGTTAAAGACTAATAAGAAAGTGGATCTTAATATTTCCTTTACAACTACAATTAACCAAATTAAGTCGGTTGACGAGTTGCCTGATGATCCAACGTTGGTTGAATTGGAAGTTGCAAGCACGTCATTTGAAGACTAAGGGAGAAGCAGAAGATGAACCGGAATAACGAGTAGTAGTGTTAAAAAATGGAGATTTTATTTTTTAAAATCTATTTAAAAGGTATAGGAGTTTAATAATGGCATTTCTTAATAATTCAGGCGACATCATTCTTGATGCAGTGTTAACAGACGAGGGCAGAAGGCGATTGTCTTTAAGCAACGGCACCTTTCGAATTGAAAAATATGCACTAGGGGATGACGAAATTGATTATAGTGAGTGGGATTCAGCTAATTCGTCTGGCAGCGCATATTATGACCTCAACATTTTGCAAACCCCCATTTTAGAAGCATTCACTAATAATGCGTCTTCATTAAAGTCTAAATTGGTGACCTATTCTTCGACAAATTTGTTATATTTGCCGGTACTGAAGCTCAATACCAAACCTTCCAACCAAGGTTATAATACGGGTACGTTGGGAAATTTTATAGGTCTTATCAACCCCACAGCCATCGGCAGCGGTAAAGAAAATAGCATATATGGTTATTCCGCTCAAGGTAACGACAAACAGTTTGCAGTCGGAAATTTTAATGCCACAGCGGCTCCTGGCACGGGAAGAAATTACATTGCCGTCGCGCAGGGCTTAGACACCACAGACATTCCTTTTTCCACAGCACTTTCATCTGAACAGACAGAAGACAAATATTTAATTGAAGTTGATGATCGCCTTGTAAAACTGTGTGATATTGAGGGCAATGCGGCGTCGCCTGCGTTTATAGATGATGATAGTATTGCAACTTATGCGATTACTACTCAAAATCTTGGTTTCTTTACGAAGCAAGATGGACCTACTAACGCTAAAAATCTCTCGCCCAACGTAAGCCCGTCAGTGATTGCGGGACCATATCAAATACTACAATTGTCATTTAGTCTCATTGCAACCGAGAATTTAAGGTATTCTAATTATTATTTTACGACGTTTGGCAACACTGCTGATACAGCCGCTACCGCAGGCGTCACCGCTGGCGGTGATTATGGGTCGGTATATTCAATTGATCTCAACGTGTCGATAACGGGGCAGACAACCGGATATAGGATAGACATTCCTGTGCGAATTGTAAAAATCATAACCATGGACTAATAAAAGGATTAAATAATGGCTACAACTTTCAAAAAACTTCAACCAAACGACAAGACAACCACCCGAACTCTTCTTCATGAATCGGTGCCCATGACGGGCACTCTTATGTCGGGAACGTATGGAACTTTTCCTAGTGATACAAATGTGCGAACTTATACTCATGGTATGTTTGAGTCTGTTTACGATTATCCTTATTTAAGTTCTTCGGCAAATCATATTTTTGATATTACGGTTGGCTTCTCGAATGCCTATACGGGCACCTATTCTGGTTCGACGGCTAATGCAAAGAAGCGCCGCAATATTTATAACTCTATGGCGCAAGTATTAGCCGGTTTCGATGGAAATTCCACTTTAAGAAAGTTTGATGAGGATGGGGATTTAAGCGGCGGCAACAAATATGATCGTGTTCTATTTATCAATTTTGCAAGACTTTTGTATAAAGACGAAATTAAAAAAGGCTCTTTTAAATTGGATTATTACACTTCAGGTTCATATCATGAGTTAAGCAACTGCATCAGAATTGAAGATTATGGAGCGGCTAATGATTATAAAATCAATTCCCCGGCAGGCGAATTTGGCATCTTATATGTGACTCAACAGGATGGTTCTGATATTACAGGCGCACCAGCGTCACCGCTTAATGTACAGTTTGCAGAGACAGGCGCAAACGGTCGCGCCTTTGCAGGACTTGTTTTCTATCAAGCAGGAATTGTAGCTCTTCCCATTACCGGCTCATCAACCGAGAATGTAAACGCCGTGTTTGCTTCTGGCAATATAGGAGAAAAATGGCGTCTAAACGCCCGAGGAATATATTCTGGCTCGTTATTTTCTGGTAGTTTATTGGATTTGATCTCTTCTGGGACCGTGGAGGATTGGGCTAACAATTTCAGGCGTAGAGTGAAAAATATTCAGTTTAACAACACTACAGAATTGAATTCCACAGTTCATTTTTGTCGTGTTAATCATAATGATTTTAACTATTCTAGCAACAAATCCTATTTAAGTTCCAGCAAAATCCGCGTGAAACAAGATAATACAGATACTCCGGTTTCTTATATTACTACTGTTGGTCTGTATAACGAAACTAACAATTTGATGGCTGTGGCAAAGTTATCCGAACCTATCAAGAAAACACCAGACACCGAGTTGGTATTGAGGGTTCGCCTAGATTATTAAAAAATGAAAAAGTTCACGGAAAATCAAGTTTTCACGAACTTTTTGAAAACCCATCCACGGCAGAAGTTCGATCTTTATAGTGGAAGCCTTTATATTAACGATAGGGTTTCCCAAGGAGAACAAGTTCAATCAGGAAACCTTTCGCTTTACGAAATGAATGTAAATCGAGGCGACGGCGATGAAATTTATCCTTTCATTACTAAAGACGGTGCTAAAAACAGCTTTACTGTTACTTCCACATCGGCTTACTCGGCTCTTCTTTTCGGAGATACAATAGACGGTACTTATCCACTTACTTCTTCTATTGAGCGCAGAAAGGTGGTACAAAGTGTGGCTAGCCCCGACGCTCAGTTGAGGGCGCTTAAAAATACATTAAATTATTATAAGAAACTCTCTCAGCATTTCGATTTTGATACATATTATTCTGGCTCAACAGACGTTACTTTAGTGAGTATTCCTTCTATCTTTTTTGATGCAGGAATTAAACGAGGTTCTGTTAAGCTCAAGTTTTATTTTACTGGTTCTTTAATGGGAGAGGCGGCAGACACGCGGCAAAATGGACTTTTAATTGAAACGACGGGGTCTTCACCCGGTTCTGTTGTGGGCACCGTTCTTTATAACGAGGGGTTTCTCTTATTGACGGCAAGTTATAAAATAAACACTGACAATGTGGATACATATGAAAATGACAGTCCCGCTGTTAACCCCGAATGGCTTAATTGGGGTTCTTATGGTGGCACCACCCTTGTACCATCGGCATCATCTTATGTTTTAGAATTTAAAGGAACAAATACTATTCCCGTTTTTACTATGTTTGCCGAGGCTGGAAAGAACGAATTTAATTTTTCCAACAATCCAACATTTTTATCACAATCTTCCAGACAGGGCGCAATCGTGAGCAGCACTCAATTTGTGGAAAATAGCGGAAATATTGTTCACAATATAGTTACGAGCAGTTTTGAAAATTATGACGAGCCATTTCACCCTGTTACATATATATCTAAAATTGGCATTTACGATAAAAATCAAAAGCTTCTTGGGATTGCCAATCTGGCAAATCCTGTTAAAAAAACCGAAGATGTGGGGTATACTTTTAGAATAACGATGGACATATGATTTTAGCCCTCGACATTTCTACAAGTATTACTGGAGCCTCTGTTATCGATAAAGACGGTAATGTCATTTTTTGTGAAGCGTGGGATTTACGCAAAATCAAAAACATCTTTGAGAAAGCAGCTAAGATAAAATCAGAATTGCTGAACCTGCGAATCCAGTTTGCCATTTGTCAAGTTTACATTGAACAGCCTTTTATGTTTTTTAACTCGGGAGGCTCTTCAGCTAAGACGATGGCAGTCCTTCAGCGATTTAATGGTATTATCAGTTGGTTGTGTTTGGAACAGTTTTTTTACGAACCACAGTATCTCACTGCTGGTCAAGCCAGAAAGCTAGTTGGATTAAAAATTCCCCGAGGACAGAAAGCAAAACCAGTTGTTTTGCAATTTGTTCTTGACAACGACCCCACTTTTGAGGTAGAATATACTAAACATGGAAATCCAAAGCCCGGTGTCTATGATCGGGCAGATAGTTGGATTCTCGCGAAGGCAGGGTGTAAAGATTGGAAGCTAAAGTCCGAATTCTCAGAAGCGTCTTAGGGGACTTCCGTGTTACGGGGTCCGAACGCCTTTTTCATTGTCCAGCTTGCAAACATTCCAAAAACAAACTTTCAATTAATATCGAAAAAGACAAGTTTCAATGCTGGCATTGTGGATACGCAGGAAGATCCTTGTATCGCATTATCAGGCGCTTTGGTTCTTTTCTACACCAACGCAAGTGGCGCGAGTTCATTCCCGATCTAGATTTGAGCAGGTTTGAAGAGTTTTTGCAGGGCAAAGAAGATAGTGAGTGGGAGCAGGTAGTTGACTTGCCAGAGGATTATGTTTTTCTTGGCAACGGGGGTCTGCCAATGTCATCTCTAGAACCGCGCAGGTATCTTGCTGAA
>Ga0080013_1000432_pt1 | contig 59500 bp, 98 predicted proteins | sample ETNvirenome_6_85_FD_69236 | JGI IMG/M metagenome (GOLD analysis project Ga0080013, IMG submission 69236) | Marine viral communities from the Pacific Ocean - ETNP_6_85 (SPADES assembly) (version 2) | ecosystem: Environmental > Aquatic > Marine > Oceanic | place: Pacific Ocean | collected 2013-06-19 | reverse complement strand
CACTAATCATATCTCTCCACCTTTTTTAACCAACATACATACAAACGGTGTTGGTGGAACGTAATATTATTGAGGAGTTTTGGAATCTTCTTCCTTAACCCCCGATTTTGCCGCTTTCTTTTCTGCGGCTTTCTTAGCCCTTACTTCTTTTGCTGCTTCCTTAGCAGACATAGCATTTCTTTCAGTAACGATTCTTCTTTTTTCATATTTATCAACCAAAAGAATCACCCCTGTAAAACCCAATGAGTTTTAACCGTGCATCCATCAGTGACCAAATTTCTAGGCATAACAGTTGCTTCAACTGTTATTGGTCCTCTATCATCTGGAACTGTCCAAGTATTAGCACTAATATGATAATTTTGAAATTGAAGTTTAATTTGTTCCCCATTATCTTTGTCAAACACGAATTGAATTACACCATTAGAAGAACCATCGGTTACTACACTTGTAGAAGTTGCTTCGGTTTCAGTAAATACTTCTTCAAAGAGTTTATTATCAGTCACTAATGCAGTAAAAGATATTTCATAACCCCTTTGTGCTGGTATAGCAGATTTTATATCTTTACTTCCCATACCAATGAATCTTTTATCTACTAAATTATTATTAATAGTTAAAGTAAAATTAGTAATCTTTAGGAATTGCTGACCGAATATATTTATTGAACCCTTTGAGAAAAAGAAAGGCTCTAAAAATTCCCCTTCATCAGAGGCTTGTTCATAATTAAATAATTGGGTGTTATCAGTAACGCCGCCCCTTGCTTCATATGATTCACTAGTGGCTAATTTATGAACTGCCCTTGTATTCAAATCCATAGTCATTTTTAATTCTTCATTTTCATTGGCTGTCATAGTTAATGTATTGACACGATTTCCCCTTGCTATTCTTGTGAAAGTATGAGATTCAGTTCCAATAGTTGTATCTCCCGTTGTATAGATACTACTTGTTTCTAATTTACTGAGACTTTGTTCCAAAGCGAAGGATGGTAAAATTGCAGTATTTAATTCATTGAAAGTATAAGTAATTGGGTTTGTAAGTGCCGTAGCAGAAGTCTGCGTTCTATCTAATAACTCTACTCCACTTAATACATCTAAATTTTCCATAATAGGTGGCATTAGAATATCACCACTTCTATTAGTTTTATAGAAAATCGGACCTGTGCTAATATGTTTATCACTATTGGTTACATCACCCACATTAGTTTCTGTATCAAGATATACATATCTTAAATCATCAGTAACAGATGTATCATGTGCTTGAACATTGTTAGATAGAGTAGTAGTGACCATTTCAGCACTAATCTTTGAGCATTGCCCTAAAGCATAATACAGCCAAGCCCCATGATTAGCCATTACACTTATATTACCTCCAGAGGCAGTTCTTATTCCTTTATACTGGTGACTAAAGTTTCTTGAACCTCCTAATTGAAGATTTAATTGTTTCATTTCTTGTTCAACATTAGGAAATGCAGCAGTTTCTACTAATCCTAACCAATTATCAGCATTTAGTCTTTTAACTGAGCCACTTGCATCACCAACACAAGGCGCACCATAGGCCCTAATAACTGCAAAATCATTATCTACTAAAGTAAGTGTATGAGCAGGTGTAATAGTAATTTCATCGGAATCATTTGCAGTAATTATATGGCTTGAAGTAGGTGAAGTGGTTGATGTTGATTGGTCATATAAATCTAATATACAACCAATATAAATATTATCTACCATTTTATATCTACCAGAAAAATATGAATGTGCTTTTAATTTCGTTTTTACTGTTCCAGAATCATAACCAGCACCCGTTTGAGAATGCAAGATTCTAAAATGTAAGTCCACTTCAGGAACAAACGCTAATGTTGCTCCACTACCTAAAAATATTTCTTCGTTTATTGCCATAATTTATTCACCTTTTTATTTACATACCTACACGGAAATGGCGAATCTTTTCATTGTTACATTTACTTTATATCCCAACAATCTTTTTGCTTTATTGTTAGATTCAGTTCTTCCTCCTAAATGTATTTGATGCATTTTCAATGAATCGCTTCCAATTGTAACTGTTGCACCTTTCCTCTGTGATTCTATCGTGTATCGAAGGGACTTATATATGCTTTCTAACCTATCGTGTCCATACATGTTATCTGCGGCTCTTGTATCACCCGCCGAAATAGTTCTAATGTGGCACGTTAAGTTATAATTTTCATTTCTAACTGACCAATCTATGGTAGGATATTCAATATCTTGACCGTCTTCAAAGATTATAATTAGGTCGGAAGAAGTTGCTGAACCAACTGCCGGATTTAACTTATTTAATAGAGAATATTGTCTTGCTTGGCCTCGACTAACTTTACCCGAAGTTCCATCAGTTGAACCACCCGAAGATAAATTACGAATATCTAGAATTGTTGGTTTAATTCTATGAGCAGTAGCAATACCTAAAGTAGTGTCCATGACTGATGTTGAAGGCCAATTGTTTCTCAACAGTTGAACAAAATATGTTACTTCATCCATTTAATATCACATCCTTTCTAACTTTTCAATCATTTTATCTAAAGGATTTTTGAGGTTTTTATATCTAATTAATAATTGCCCAAATGCTTGGTCAGCCTGTTCTTCTGTGGTAACTTGCATACTATCCATTTGCATTTTGAAATCTTTCACATCATCCATAGCATTAAGCGTTTGTAATAATAACGCATTAAAATCGTTTTCATTTTTCAATATCTTTTCCCATGTCATTACAATCCACTTTCCTTTACTGCATTATTAATTCTATTAGCAACTTCTTTATCAACGGCTTCCGAAATAAACTTTCCAATTTCTGCATCCGAATAAGCGTAATCACCTAACCCACTTTCAATGAATAATTTATTACGTTCTTTATACATAATTTCTGTTCTTTTAATTATAGCCATAACCTTACTCAATTAAAACAACCCCTTCTTTCTTACCTGCTAACATATCTAACGCTTCTGTTCGCAATAAATCATATTTTTCTTTAACTGATATTTGATTACCACTTTCAGTAATTAGAACTGTAGCATCGTCGGAGCGCAATATTTCACAAGCAACTAACTTAGTAGCAATATCAGTAATAATTGCCGGCACTCTACTACTACCTGCAAAATAAGTAATCTTAACTGAATTTAACTGAATGTAAGGGAACTTATTTCGGAAAAATATTCTCCCCTCTCTATCAATTTTCCACCACTCACTCATCCTACCAGAGTCTTCTTTATCAGTAAAAGAAGACACCTCAAGACCGTGTGCAGAAGTAGTTGAAGAACTACCATTAAGATAAATTGAACAATTAGCACCATCATCACTTGGTAATAAAGAGGAAATTAAAACCTTATTTGAATTCTCGGAATCAAGCGAAGCATAAAAGAAATCCGAAACTGTTTTTGCTCCGGTGCTATCTGTTTGCGCTTTAGTAGCAGTTGCTCCCGTTAAACTAGCGGTGTTTGAAGGAAACCTTTCGTTGATTAGTGAAACAAGTTCTTCTGCGGCGGTTTTATTACCATATGTGGTATCGAATCTTGAATTTGTAGTCCCCGCCAATAAATTAAATACTAAGCCACTATTAGGCAATTTAAGATTAATTTGAGTTGTTCCGTTAATCATTGACGTATAATCATTAAAAGTTACTGATGCCTCAGCAGATGCTAAATTAACCCATGTATTTCCTTGCCAAACTTCTAACCTAACAATCTTAGAAATATCATGTCTGTCTAATTGCACAAAACCTAAATAATCTCTCCAAGCACTAGCAGGATAATGACCTATCCCGAATGTAAAGTTATGATGTTCCTTCTCGTAAAGTAATCTTCTCCACGAAGTTCCACTTTTTTCATCAATGAAATCTTCCATTCTTTTAACAAATTCTCCAACTTCTGAATGCATTGGGGTGGTATTAGCGTCAAAATCTGGAACTTGTAATAACTCGGCTACTTTAGAGGAAGTAGTGTAATACCCATTACCTGTGGCGTAATTAGGATTTATTGCAGTATAATCAGAAGGGGAATAATACTTAGCCATACTAATCACTCGCTTTTGGTATATCATCTATGGCTTCTTCAATAGTATCTAATTTATTTCTAAGAGATTTAACATAAACATCTCTAGCCCTATTATATGGAGAATCTCTACTGCTACGACTTTTAACCACAAACTTACCTAAATGTTTTAATTTAGTGATAACTTTAACTTCAATAAAATTACCTAAATCATCTTCCTCATACAAAGGAATTTTTTCTCCATTTTCATCCAATATAGGTTCTCCGTAATTGGGGTTTTCTTCTCCCTCAATTTCCCTTTCTTCCCCCGTTTTATCATCAATGGTAGTTTCAGGTAAAGTTTTGCGCTCATCTATTTCGTATAATTGAGATATTTCACCCAATTTATCAAATCTAAATTCAATAGTCATTTGTAAATTGTATAAATTATATGGGTCGAATATTTGCTCCGGTAATAAATCCACCAATTCTTCACCCTCTAAAAATTCCTCTAAAAGTAATTCATTTATATTGATATCTGCTTTAGATACATCACTTTCCTTACTTCTTAATTCTTGATATTCTTCTAAAAATCGTCCACCAATATCGGCTTCTTTATCGGCTGTTTTTAATGACTCAACAAACTCCTCATCTAATTTAATTACTTCTATATTACTACCATTAACAACAGTTTTAGGTCTAGATAATGGCTTATAAGTAAAGTTTTCAGTTCCCAATAAATCTAAATTAGGCTCTTCTGTTTGATATTGTAAAATTAATTTAATTATATTTTTATCAGTATCAGTCTTAACCTTAAAAGATGCTCCAAATACATGGTCTGTTCCAGCATCCTTTTTAGGGTTTTTACTCATTTCCCTTAACAAAGATTTCACTGTGGTTTTACTTATTTCCTTAATTCCCCTTAATATGTCTATATCTTCATCAGCAGACCCTATAAATTTTGCCGCTTTATCCCTATTATTAATATCACCTAACGTAAAATCATCAGGCATTTCTCCTAATTTATCATAGAAATTATGTTTAACTACATATTTATTAACTAATTCATTTAATGAGGTTTTTTTTAATTCTTTTAAACTTGTATCACAATTATCAATTAACCATGATTCATGCCTTGAAGTATATTCAATACCTTCATCGGCTTCTTCTAACTTATCGGGTAATTCGTCAATTCGACCTTCTATTTCAAAACGATTTAAAATAAATGTCCCTAAATTATCCTTTAAATTAAACTGAGTGATAGTTTCAATTTTATCATCAAGCCAAAGAAATTTCATTTGAAATCACCTTAAGCCAACCATTTAGCCCAAGCCGCCCCTTTAGTAATCATTTTACCTAATCCTAATCCGCTACTTGGGGGAGTATAACTAGCCTGTCCTGATGCTGGGTCAATCCAATAAGGATTGTTATATTGGTCATAACCGGTAGGTGCAACAGGATATCCCGAAGTATTATTCATAGCCTGTTGTTGCATTCCCATTTGTTGATTCATTGCACCCGCTTGAGGTTGACCTTGAATATTCATAGGGGCTTGTTGACCAGCCATTTGTTGATTAGGCATTTGTTGATTAGGCATTTGTTGACCAGCCATACTTCCGCTATCAGCATTAAATCCTTGAGATTCTAAATATTGACTTTTAGCCATTTGCCTTTGATAAATTATTTCTTGATTAACAGATGCCGCTAATATCTTTTGAATATCTAAATCAATATTCTCTTGAGTGATTTTAGTGTAATCCGCCATACATTGTTTCTCTAAAAAGATATCTCCTTGTGCGGCATCTAATTTAAATTGTAATTTACCTAACATTTCTCCCATAACTCTTTGTAAAATATCTTCTATCATATTTTCAAATTCAGTTAAAAATGCTTCACCATGATATTGGAAAAATTCTTCAACATGGTTATCCTGTAAAGTTAATAAATTATTCATAGCCTTAAAATTACTACTACTTTGTTGAGTCATTTGACTCGCTAATGCTCCGTTACTAGTTCCCATTAATCCCATATTATTCACCTATCAATTCATCAATTTGCCCAATTCTACCCTTTAATTCTATTAACAATAATACTAATTTTTCTTCTGCATTTATATTATCGGCCACCGGCGGTGTTATTTCCCACCCCTTCGCAGTTAATGAAATTATATCTTCTTTAGTTAAAGTTACTATTGGCCCTTTATTAATAATTTGAGGTAGTTTAGGTCTAGGAATATACCTTTTAAACTCTAACCCATGCTTTTCAGCAATGATTTGTTGCTCCATCATTTCTAATTGTTTGAATATAGAAGCATGGCGGGGGCAGTAAGTCCCTTGAAGCGGTCTACCCTTAGTAACATGCGCTAATGGTATAGGTGGTCGTAAAACATCACTAGGTTCCCAAATATGATGCGCTCCACAAACAACACACCTATCTCTAATATTAAATTTATATCCGAATTTAATTAAGAAGCGTTTCTTTTCAGGTAGTAATATTCCATTAAGTTCTTTTAGTTGTTTTTTTGTATTGAGGGACTTATATTCATAATTAATAATTGGACCAGCAACTCTAGCGTTCCCACTTATCTTTAATGGATTTACCATTGAATTATTTTGTCCTATAATGTTTGGTGAATATAGCATACTCATTTTATCAATACTCCTTTACCATCGTCATTATTCCTCTGTAAACCATCTCCGGCGATGTTTTGGCTGATACGATGTATTTGAAGCATGGTATGCCTCTATCTTGCAATCTTTGCATACCGAGCCGGAACGGTTCAAAAATGGGGTGATGGTCGATATTCCCGTTGAATTCATATTTATCCTTCCATAAATCAAACTTGTTAGCCCATATACCAACCGCTATGGGGAAATCCTTATCCTTCTTCTTTTTAGTCTTACCTCTAGACATTCGCCAATAATCGTCACATATCATATCTACTAAATACTGCCAGCCCAAATGATGTTCTAAATTATACGCTTCCGATAAATGCCTATCATCTATCATAAAAATAATATATTTAACTTTTCTCCTCAATAAGTCATTTCTCCATTCTTCCCAAAAATGTGACTGTCCCCCAACATCGGCTGTTTTAATTGTCCTAGAATCTTTATCAATCTTTATTACTTTTCTTGATGCCCTACCTAATCCTTTAGTTCTATCTTTAATATTAGGCACTTCACCTCTAGTTCTTAATTGTTTATGTAACGTAGTTTTACCAACCTTACTTGCACCATACACTCCAAAATTAATTGCATGAAGTCTGCGATATAATCCAGCCGCCGCTTCCGCTGTAATTATAGCAAAGCCGGTTAATAATGTCGCCATTTAATTCCATCCTAATACATCCTTTAAAGCATTAATTGCCCCGCCAATAAGGTCTATACCCAATGCTCCCATTATATTCCCAATTAGGAAAAAAGCAACGGTAGAGATAGTTCCCCACGCCCATGCCCTTATCTTTAGAAAAAAGACATCAGCAGAATGCGCCCTTGAAAGGTCGTAAGCGAGGGATTGTTCATCTACTCCAAAAAGCCTATCAAGCAATTATATCACCATTAGGGTTCAATCCGTAAAAATTCTTCCGAAACTTCATCATACCCTTGCGCATAATAATTACTTCGGTTACTTTTCATAGATTCCCTAATCTTCTCTTTTTGCCTTTCGTCACGCTTTCGCTTTTCCCAATAAAAATCAATCTTGCGATTAAGAAGCCACATCTCTAACCTTTCATTAACAATTAAATCAAATAGTGCTTTTTGCATCATTATTACGCCCACCGTTATTAGACTAAATAATATTGCATGAGTGAAGGCTGTAAATGGTAATTCTATTCCATATACTGAATAAAAATATACATTCATTCCAGCCATTGCGCCTACATACATTATAGTCATTACTAATCTTGTGTCTTTATCTAATGCCGCCATTATATTACCTCAATTAAACTCCACAGTAAATTTAGTTCCCGTTCCAGCAACATGCGTTACATCAGCATAAAGTCCTGTTTTAAATATAACTCCATGCATATCTGCTTCTGCAAACGCCGCACCAACTGAGGCTAAACCCACATACAATAATCCAACCATATTACTATCAGCGCAAGCCCCTTGCGTTAAACAATCATGGAGAGTTACATATCCTGTATCTGTCTCTGTTGTATATCCATGAATACTAATTAATTTTCCTTCTCCAGTATAAACTAATTTATCCGCAGTAATTGCGAAACTACTTCTACATCCACCAATTCCGGTCACAATATTCCCTCTCGTTGGGAAAGCCTAAACTGATAAAGCGTATAAAATTACTCATCGGAAATAGTAGGTTCTTCTACTACTTCTTCGGAATCATCTTTCGCTGACTTAGTTAATGTTTGCTTAACTTTTGAAGTTATTTTAGATGTAGTTGATTTCTTTGGAAGTAACTTAGAAGTAACTTCACTAGTTTCACAACTCAATTTTATAGCCATATTTTCTAAAATACCATCTGGTATGTCTTTAAAATCAACTTCTGTAAAATCGACTTTAAGATTATGAGCATCCATATAGAGCATTGCTAACTTAACAGGGATTTCTTGTGGAGAATCTAATAAAAATGTCTGCCCATTAAGAGCAGTAAATTCTCCCCCCGCTTGAATAGTAGGTTCTAATAGCGTTAATGTAGCCAAAGTAATCGCCTCAGATTAAACCCCAAATGCGAAGTCTAAATGTTATATCATCCATGTTAGTTGCATCGCTTAGCACAGCACAATCACCATCATTATCAAATAAGACTATTTTGATACTACTAGTGCTTGTATAAAGACCAGTGGCAACATTAGCGGTAGGGACTTGAATGTAAGCACCATTCGCCATACTACCATCAGAAACACCACCAGTTGTTCCAGTTATTGTTGCGGCTGTAATTGTGCTTAATCCTACATCGGAAGCATTGATTACATCTGCTGTATGATAAACAGTCATCTTCACGAAACAATCCACAAAGTATTCATCGCCACAAACCTTTGGGCGGGTAATTCCTTTATGGTCTGCTAGCATTGTTATAAATTGTTGAGTCATTTAAATCACCTCAGTAAAGGTTGGTAATTTTCCCCTGTCCCTTAAAGAAAGTGCATCCTGTCTCACCCATTGTACGGTAAAGTCCTCTGTTTCCTAGAACTCCAACACCGAATGGGTTTCCGTGTGAAATACCATCCTCAAAGTATTGAGTTGGTTTCATAGTTGCAAACCAAAGATGGTCTGTATCTAATAGTAGCATATCTGACAATTGAGTTCCACTATATGAACCGGTATCAGGCATATCCTTACAAGGAATTAGTGGGATATCGTAATAGGTTGAAACTCGGAATCCGACTTCTGCACCTTTAACACCCTTAACTCCATTATGAGTTGGGATAACTTCTTTGGTGTCGATAAATCGCTCTTGAGCCTGTAACAAGTCAGAAATCGCTTGTATGGTATCATACCCTGTTAGGATAACCTTTGGTGTTCCACCATTTAATCGAAGGTTTTGAATTGTTGCGTTTATTACAGTCAATGTTAGCGCACGACCAGCAGTTGCATAACTACCACCAAAGTTAACTTCGGAATCAAGATAAGAAGCAGCACTCCTTGTTGCTCCGTAAATAATCTTAGCATCGTCGTCAGTTGTTGCGAAGTTAGTTGTTCCACCTAATGCGGAAACATTGTGAATACCAGTAGTATCTGCTAATTCTGCAAATGAACTTACAATCTTCATTAGAGAAGTGTAGTTTTGGCGGATTAGTCCACTACTTGTATCTGCACCAAGACTATCATACAACTCTAAAGGCATGACCATCATCTTTGATTGAGATTCAGCATGGAAAGTTCCCATATCTTCACGAATCAACTTTCGTATGTCGCCAACACCATCATCAATCTTAGCCATTTCTGCGGCAAGTTCCGAATAATCGAATTGATGAGCAACAATCTTTGGGTTCATGTAAAGAGTTGCATATTCCGGTGCAAGAGATGCAAGAGATGTTGATGCAAGTGCTTCGTTTTCACCAACGCCACCTATCAAATCCGCATCAGGACTAGCATTTCCCATTGCATTTCCAGTTGTTGTGTTAACTGAGAAAGCCGCACCAGTACCACCTTGAGGTCGAGCAGTCATTACTCTCCAACCACTTGAAGTGTATGGCCTCTTAGGTAGAACCGATAGTGGGTTAATTTCTTGGTTAAGCATTGACCATACCTTTTGGCCATAAACCATATTGTAAAGAGCAGCAAGATTACTACCCGCTGTTCCATTCAAACTAAGTGCATCACCACTAGAGCCAACAAATCCAGAGTTGATGGAAAATACTCCACCCGCACTCTTCAATAGTGAGTTTGCTCCTGTGCCGTTCAATCCATAGCCATAAGTGGCTGCTTCTAAATCTTTAATTGTATTAACGTAAGTCATTTTTATTCCTCCTCAAATTTTCCCCTCAATGCTCTCGACAAAAGCATTAATCTCTCGCCAATCCATCTTAGCAATTTCTTCGCTACTTGGGATATTTAGTGCTGCAACTGTTTCTTCTTGCTTGCGAATAACTGTTTCTTGCTCATTTTTAAGAGAGTCAAGTAAGTCTGTAAATTGTTTCTTGAGTTCAGTAACTTCTGCTTTTGCATCATAGTTAGCCTTCTCAATTTCTTCGGTCTTAGAAACCATCTCATTATTAAAGCGGTCAGAGAAAGTAGACTTAACCTTATCAAAGGCCATCTTCTCAAGTTGTTCTGCCTTAAATTGACTATATGCCTTTTCAAGATTTTCTGCACTCAAATCCAAAGTGGATTGGTCTTCTAGTTTAGCCATATACTTAGCGTCTAATTGGTCGTGACTATCACTTACCAAGTCTCCAGCAACCCCTGCCTCAACTTGACCGGTTGGTAGGTCAGGTTTTGACTTAAGTTCTTCATCCGGCATATTAGGATTATCACCTTCCATGTATTCCATATCTTCTTCTGAGTCATTGGTGTCCAATGCTTCTAGTTCTTCTAATTCTTCTTCTTTTTCTAAGTCCGACATTTCCGTTGCCCCTGCTTCTATTTCCTCAGTTTTATCAAAGTTCTTTATATCCTTTTCTGTATTTTCTTCGGTTTTCCCAATAATTCCACCATTATTAATCTTATCCAAAGTCTTATTTAATTCTTCTAATGCGTTTTCTACTTCATTCATGTTATCACCTTTATCTTGTTTTAATATATTGAATTTCGCTTCAGGATTAATCCCCTTTTCACAAACAGTTACCTCATGTAGTTCTAATTTAGAGATTTCATTATAATCTCCAAAATCTTTATGAGATTTTGTTTTCTTTTCTAATGCTTGACCCCCAATAGAAAAGGAACGTAATGAACCACTTCTAATATCCCTGCCAACTTCTTTAGCCTTTTCAATATCTTCTCTAATTTTAATTACTACAAAGAAACCAACATCATCTACTTCGGTTTTCCATAGTTTACCACCCTTATCTCGATATTGAGGAATGACTTCCCCAACTTGAACATTAGAATGATTAGTCATTACATTTCGGAATTTAGGAACAGTCATATATTTTTTAACTGCTTCTCCTAGCGCATTTAAAGTTATTAAATCATTTTGTTTATCAACCATTTCTATGGAAGCATAACCCCCAATTACTAATGAATCGGATTTAATAATACTAAAAGAATCATTTCGTATGGGTTGCACTATTCTAGACATAACAGCAGAACTCATGCTTACTTTGAATTAAAACAACTATTTTAATTCTTCTGGAGTTAAATCAGCAAACTTATCATTAGTAATTTCCCAAATCCCATCATCACTATCGGACTCAACACGCTTAGTTTCTAATCCTGTCCATGCTAACCACACCTTTTCACCCTTTACAGGAATAACTCTCACATGAAATTTAGTATTAAATTTATTACCATCAAGTAAATACTCATGGTAGCCATGTCGTTGAACACCCAATTCAACTTCACCCGAATCAATTAATTTCCCTTTACGGAAATTATTTTGAACTACTGCTGGGAACTTAGCGGATTTACCAAAGAGCGAAAATACATCTTCTTCGGAATCTATTTTAATTTCCCAACCAATTGTAACATCACTTAATTTGAATAAAATAGTAAGATTTTCATTTTCATTACGATATACCTTAAAATCACCCTTTCTATATTTATCTGGAGTCTTATAGGTTTTTTCTAACACGTCGGAATTAGCGATAAATTTTCCACTACCAAGATAATCAATATCTTGTTGATGACGTAACCAATTCATCATTTTCTTACCATTATTATCGAAAACATTATTAAATTCTTTTGGTCTATGTTCTTGTGCGTATGATTCAATAGCAGAAAAAGGAGTTTCTTTACCTTCTTCAATAAGAAAATTGCGAATTGATACTCTCAAATAGGCTTTCTCATCTTTTAGCATATCTTCAATTTGGGTTTTCCAAACATCTAAATCCATAAGGGCATTCTTAGCCATAAGATTATTCTCTTCAAATCCATAAAAAGTAAAGCCATCTAATTCTCCCTTAATAATAGCAGTTGCATCACCATGAATTGCGTCGGAAATTGAATAACCCTTCTCTAACGCTTTAACATCATAGTTAAGAGATTTTTTAGTATCTTTAGATAACATCTCTAATGTAATCAATTTATCGGGAGTATCTACTTCGGGTATTTCAATAACCATTGCAGAATAAAGAGTATAACTACCATCTTTATTTTTCTTAACTTCATCTACTTTAACTCGGATAATGTCTCCAATTTCAACTTCGGTTTTAGTATTGAGGGCTTTCCCCACATTAAGATAAGTCTTTTCTTTAATAGTTTTAGTATTTTTATAATCATCTTCGGTTGGCCCAGCACCTAAAGTGTAAGTAAACATATTAGATTTAGTGGTTTTCTTATCAAGAACCATTAAGTCCAAATCTACAAACTTCTTCCACTTAACCCATTTTGGATTTTTCTTTGTGCCAATAAAATAAGTTGAAGTAAGGTCTTTGATAACCACCCCTTCTGAGGTAGGTAGTTCCATAATTTCCTTCGCATAATCTTCTACTTGACTTATTGAATCAGCATAACGAGTATCTTTCTTAGAAGGGAAGGCTAACATCTCATCAGAATGAGTAGAATAATTATTAAAAAGTATTTGTAGTCTTTCTGATAAAGGAGCATCATGTAATTCTTTACCTTCATGTCGCATAATATCAAACACATGCGCTCTTAAAATAGCGTTAGATTTCTTATCTTTGAATATACGAGCAACAACTTCTGCTCTGTGGAGAGGGGCTTCTTCATCAAATAACATTAATTCCGCATCAAGAATACAGTCACCAAAATGTTTCTTTTTCATTACTTCAACTTGTTTAGGACAATGGTTGGTAATATCCTTTTCATTAAAAGAATATATTTTAATAATGTTATCTATTTTATGAATTTGAATACGCATTCCATCATATTTTTCTTGAACTACATAATCTCCTGTAAATCCCTTAATTTCTTTTAAATCATCTATATCGAAAATACGATACATTGGCTTATTAGGAACTAAAAAATTCATCTCGGATTTTTCAGCCTTTTCTAAACTAGTTATATTTTCCCAAGCGGTTGAACTATGTTGAGCGATATATATTTCTTCTAGAAGTTTTTTTGCAGCAAGATACTTTGATTTAATGCGCTTAGTATCTTTATTGTCTCCATAATGTTCCACTATAAAATCAACAATATCGGACTCGGCAAGATTAAGACCGGAATAACCGGCAGTTAGAGTATCGGGTTTTAATCCGTTGGCTTTCCAAGCCTTAGTTGATAAGGCATTATCGTGGCGGCGAATTGCCCAATGAATAAATTTAGCAAGAAGGGCTTCATTCTCAAGAAGTTTCTCTAAAATATTTTCACCATATTTATTAGCAAAAGGGTCTTTGATTTTCTCGGAAGAATAACGTAAGGCTTTAACTTCTTCATATATGCGCCTAGCAGTATCACTTTCAATATTTTCAGCATCATCGGAAAATAACTCCTTTTCGGAAATAGTTTCTTTAAGGAGTTTGCTGTATTCGTTAATATTATCCCAATGTTCCCTTAGTGCTTTAATGGTTAAAGCCCATTTTTTACCATAATTTTTGGGGTCAGATAAAGCAGAAAGATAAGCCATTCGGAATCTTTCAAAAAATTGAATTATTCTAATAGTTAAAGGGTCTTTTTCTTTTTCAACTGAAAGAGGCACACAAAATCACCTTACTTATTTCCGCTTGCGTAATCTCTTTTGCCTTCTTTTACACTAGTGCCTTTCGCTTCGTCGGAAAGATGACCTACTCCGAGTTCTTTGATAGTGACTTTCTCACCCTTAGTTCTCTTAAGTTTTATTTCTTCACCGATGACGAATTTCATTAGTTTTTCTACATATTTAGTTTTTTCATTAGTCATAATAATTACTCCTTTTTTAACTGCCCCATTCACTTGATAAAACAATATTAGGGTGATAGACAGGAATTTTTTTACCTTGAGGATTAGTGACCTGACCAACAACTAAACCTGCACGGCTCTTATCTTCTTCCATAACAATTGCTTTGTTACCCCAATCAGGAACAGACCCACCTTGTTCCATTTGCGCCCTTAGCCTATTTTGTTTCGCTTGCCATGCTAAAGTATCAGGAGTATCTTCATCGGGATGTCCTTTTAATATATCTTTCCAAGCCATTTTCAAGCCCCCATTCTATCTACAAGAGTATTAATTTCATCCCAACTCATCTTAGAAATCATATCACCATCGGGAACAGTTTCATGTTTTCCCACAACAGGAGTAGGGGAATTAACTGTAACTATACCCGACTTCATTAGAATGTTGTCATTGTTATATACTGTGCCTTCAAGTTTCTTTAGTCGTGAAACTAATTCTTTTAATAAATCTACCATTTCTATGTTTTCTTCCGTCATATTAATTTCTCCCTGCTTTTTTAATTTCATTCTTCGTGTGTAATTGTTCTTCCCAATTCATTTTTTCACTATCCTTGAAAATGTCTTTCTTGAGCAGCACTTTCAGCCGCATAGCCTCTTTGCTCTTTGTAACAATCAGAACACATTTCTCCATAGATTTCTCTTGAAGGGCTATGGAATTTTACATCATCTTTCATTTTCTCACAAAAGGGGCATTTGTCCCATTTTGCATCTTTAGGTGCAAATCTTTTAGCATCGCTAATAGCCTCTTCTCTGCTGACTTCTTTCAATATATCTTGCCAATTCATTTTAATTCTCCCCAACTACCCTATAATCTTCCATAATACTATCAATATCTTCATCAAAATTTCTAGCAACTTCTTCCCAATCAACATCCGATATACCATCCGAAGGAGTCATCTCTGTTAACTCTTCCATAAATCCATCAAGATGAGCCATTTTTTCGGGAAGTATTTTTGAAGCAAGGACTTCTAAAATATCTTCTTTAGTATGGCCCTCTTTTACTAGGAATTTAATATCTTGAAGAATATCCGTATAAAATCCATAATCATTCATTGACCATAAATCTGCTGAACGTGTTGCCGTTGCAGTATCTTTTAGAATATCTTGCCAAGTCATAATAATCACCTATTTTTTCACTGCAATATTGCATAAATATTCAAAAAACCATTATTCCAATGCGCAAAATCATAGGCCACATGGTCTAAAATCCATTTATTCTGTTTTTTCATCGCCATCTCAATCACTTTTTACCTCTAATTATCTCCCTCAAATCCTCTAAAAAATTCACTATTGGTTTGTATTTCTTTTGGTTTTGAGAAGAGACGGGGTTAGATAATCGTTCAATCATAAAATTCAGTCTTTCAAGATATTCGTCTCCGTAATCAGATTTCTTCGCCATCTCAATCACTCTCTTCTTTTCATCTATTTTCTTACGGATTTGAAACAACATGTCGTTTATGTCGGTATCTTGACCTAAAAATAATTTATTAAGATGTTGCTCTAATCTAAATAATGCTATCCGAGCCGGATTCTTTTTCGCATCTCCAATCACTTCTTCCCTTTCGGAATAGCCTTTTTCTTTTATTATCTCTTCCCAAGTCATATTATTCACCCATACTGTTCCATAGCGGCATCGACAAATTTTTGCCTATTACTGTCATCTAAATAACCCCAAAAAACATTAAATCCTTGTTTATACCGAGAAATCCATTCTTGGTCATAACCACCGTGAACTTTACCAAATAGCATTTCTACTAAAACTGTTGGTGAAGTATTCCAAAAGAAATTAATCACTTTAGTTACTATTTCGACTTCTTTACTTGCTTTCTTTAATTCATTTTCCCAATTCATTTCTCATCCCTCAAACTACTTGCACTTTTTGGATATACTATTTTACGAACCTGTCTATATAACTGCTCATACTGTTTACGAAGTTTGCTCGCAGTAGCAACCATATCAACATTTTGCTCATTAATAGATTTCATCTTCTTTTTCATTTTAGAATCATCTTTAACTAAATCCAACTCTTCCATCATATTAATTAAATCTCCCAACTTAGTATAATCTTGACCAAAATATTCTGTTGGTTCAGCCGCTTGAAGTGTTTTCTTCAACTTCTTCTTTTCTTTAGAATCCATTGCATTAAGTATTTTACTTTCCTCTTTCAGCAGTACGTTTTCCCAAGTCATATTCATTCCTCTTCATCATTTCTTTCAGGTTCTTTTCCTAAATCCCCCAAAGTAACTGTACCTTCCCCTTGTTGAATTAATCTTTCAATAATATCTAATCTATCTAATACAGCCGCATCTTCCTCTACATCTTCCTCTTCCTCTTCCTCTTTAACAGGCTGTCTCTTTTCCCATTCTTCTTGTGAACGGTCAGCATAACGAGGTTCTTCTAATAACGCCATTAATTCATTCTTGTCCTTACTTTGTAATTCCAGCAGGCGTTCAATTAAAATTGGCCTATGTGATAAATCAGCCCTAACAACATTAGTTTGTTGTTCTACGATATACATTATAGCATCGCCTAATTTCTTTTCAATAGGTTTACCATAACGGTCAGGGAACTTAATTGTTCTTTGTAGGTAATTATAAACATCTTCATGGGCTTCCTTAATTTTGGAATCTAAACTTATTTTTTTCCCAAGATTAACCTTTTCAAATAAATCTAAATTATCGGGAGAATCAATAATTTCACTAATTCTATCTTCAAGTTCCTTACTGTAAATTAATTTACCCTTATAATCAAGAATATTTTTCTTCGCCAAAGCAGTTCTAATTTTAACTAACTTATCTTTGAAATCTATTAATCGCTTTTTATGGCTTTTAACTTTTGATTTACCTTTAGTTTGTTGTAATTTAACACCGCCGGTAACTTTTTGGGGTCTTACTTCCTTTAATCTCTCAGTTTCTTTTTCAATAAACTTATCAATCATTCCTTTTATTTTAGATAATTGAATACCCTCATGTTTAGTTTCTAATAGTTTTTGAAATTGTCGCAAACTATTTAATCTCTTAGAGTCTGTGAATAGAGTATTTTTAGTAGGAGTTTGTTGATTCTTAGCCCAATCTTTTTTTGCTTTATTATAGTTAGTTTGAGTTACAGGTTTCTTTTTCTTTTCAGGATGACGTATTAGAAGGGGGTTAGGGTTTTCTTCGGTCTTTGTTGAATTCAACTTATTCCAGCGTTTAGTCCATGCATTTAATTCCTTTAAAGAGGGCATAGCCTCTACTTTTGGTTCTTTAAGGGCTAATTCGGGGTAATTTTCTAACAGTCGGTCAAGGGCTTCTTCTAATTCATTTATTTCTTCATTAGTAATATCCCCTTCAAAATAATTTATATTATTACGAAGTTGATTAGCATAATCCCCAATAGTTACCCTTTTAGCAATTTCATTAAAATAATGCTTAAGCAAAATAAATGGGTTATCTACCCCCATTAAATATGCTTTAAGTAAAGTCATTATTAACCCTCAATAAAATGGTTTATTTTCATGCTTTGGTCGTCTTTTAGGTGGAAGACTAATCACATTAGGAACAGAACTCATTGATTGTGGCTCTGGTCTATTTTTCTCTCCCAAACTCAAAGCCGCATAATCCGGCTTTTGAGGCTTTGCTTTTTCTTTCTGTGCTAGAATCCTTTCAGCACGAATTAGTTCTTTTCTCATTTTTGTTGCTTCTTCTCTTGTTGTCATATTAATCACTTTAATAATTTCCTTGCTATATGAAGAGGAATTTTTTCAACATCAACCGCCTCTATAACCTCAACTCCTGTATCGTGAATTACATTATATCGAGCAATATCATAGGGAGAACCTTCTCGCTTTGTTTCTGTATAGAATTGAACAATAAAGAATCCTTCACCTTTTTCATAGGCTTCTTCATTTTCTAAATCATTTTCTGAATTATTCTCAAATTCAACTTCTGCGACTAATTCCTCATTACCATCAACATCTTCGGTATGGCCATCCATGTAAATTAAAGTTTCAAAATCCCAATTATCGTCTAACCAATTTTCTAACTTCCGTTCTAACTTAAAATTAATATCAGTATATTCGTCAGTTTCACTTCTTTTTAATATATTTTTCCAACTCATTGTAATCTCTCCATTGCATACTTACTAGAAAAATCCTCATCGAATTCATCCGTATCTTTCACGCCGACGGCTGAATCGTATGCGTCACCCGCTGCTTCGTATGCGACCAACGCCTTTGCAACCAACTCTTCTATTTCTGCTTTAGTCGCATAACCAATAACATCGTTAGACCCTTTTTGCCCACCTAAAAGGTCTGCGGTTAGCCAATCGTAGATATTATCCTTATCCCAAAAACCAAACTCATAAGCATCATATTCTTGCGGATTCGATAGTTTCTCTGTTGGTATTGAATAATTACCTTTACCTGCTACAACGCTCAATATTAAATCTGGAGCAACTTCTGTATTTGAATAATATCTTTCGGAAGTTTCCTGAAAATCAATATCACTAAACTTGAATTGCTTTTTTAATATATTTTCCCAACTCATAATTAATCAACTCTCCTTTTAATTCCTATTCAGAATACATTTCTATTGAAGGCATTTTATCAAATTCTTTATACAAATCATTCAATAGTTCTATAAATTTTTGACTAAAAAGATTCTGGTCTGGTCGGTTTAATTTTCCAACTATTTGAGACATATCATTCATTAAGTTAAAAACTCTATGTCTATCGTCATACATCTCTTTCATCTCATCAAAAGAATCATATTCTATTTTGATTATTTCTTCCCAACTCATTAAATTCCACCTCTTTCAGTCCTTCTATCTACATTATTATTCGCTGCTTCTTGTGGTAAACCTTTAGCCCGATTAGGTGGTCCTACACTCATCTTTGGTTTAGGACTTGCGCCTTTTACTTTAGCAGGCTGCCCTGCTTCGGCCATTGTAGGTTTATTCCCAGCCTCTACCATTTCACCCATATGACTAGCATCGACATCTGTTCCAGCATAGGGGTCACGTTCTATTGGTTCTTCTTCTTCTTGAACTTCTCCTTCGGGTTTAGGTTCGGGTTTTGTATAAATGAATTTACCTTCTTCATCCATATCAACTTCAAAACCAAGATTCTTAATTTGCCCAGCAATATTAACTTCAATTTCACGCTTTCTCATTGTAGCAATTTCATCTTCTTCTTCCGAAGGTGGAAGAACAATATTCCAATCACTAATTCCAAATTGTTTAACAATAAATGGGAATACATACTTATTCCAAACATTCTGCGCCATTTCAACAGCACGATTTGTAACAAGAATTTGCATACCTTCATTATTTAACCCACCACTAGTTGAATTATCAGCCATGAAGATTTTACTTACACCGTAAAATGCAGAAACTCTATCCCGCAAATCTTCCTTAACAGAAATGTAATCCATATCTTTTAGACTATCCATAAATTTAATCCATTCAACAGAACCTCGACCATTTTCTGCCTCTACTCCCATAACAGGAATAAAATGAGCATCTTGCTCCATCTTTTCTTTTACTCCTCTCCAAAATGTTCTCATTGATTCAATGTTTCTAGTTTGAACAGCGAGTAATCCTCTAGGCATTCTTGCCTTTGTATATGCCTGATTAATATAATTCTCCATAGCCATAAGAGTGGTTAAATGATTCCACATAGTAACAATGGGACTTACCCCATAAAGTCTAGTTGGGGAATATTTACTAAAATGTAATACTTCTCCCTTTATGAAATTCTGTTCAATGCCATGCGCTCTATTAGTATAATGCACAGGATATAACTCTCCACCACAATCATCACACTTTTGATGTGGCTCAGTAACAGTAATATGACGGTGGTTAATACAAGTAAATGCATTCCCTCCCTTATTACCCTCATCATCACAAACAATAGCCATAGTAACGGGGTCAGCACGATATAATTGTTTTATCCTATGCGCTCTAATTTGACTATTACCATCAAGGAAATACTCTTTAACTAAAACCAAATACGCATCATCCATTATGTTTAAATCATCTTCTAATTCTTTAAGCACATCAATGAACATTTGCTCCGATTCATTAACATACTCACAATGCATGAAACTATCAGCATATTTCTTTTGAGCAGGGTCGGGCTTTTTTAAGTTAAATGAATCACATTCAGCACACCTTTCTACCGGCGTTTGATGTTCTTTATTACATTCTTCACATTTCATAGCAAACTTTGGCGACCACTCATACCCTCTGCGAAAAATCTCATTCTTAAGTTGAGTTGTGCATGTTCTTAGAATTACAGAAGTTTGAGCAATATGGTAAATAATTGGTCCAGTCATCATCAATGGGTGGTGCTGTTCTTGTATTCCCATTTGATAAACAGACCTATCCGAAGGAACAGGTGTAGACTTCCTAAAGAAGTTTGTAATTGAAAATCGCCGCTTTTCCGTCATTTCTTTTCATCTCCTTTAACTGCACATAGCATATTTCGCTGAAGAATCAGCACCAAAATTACAAGAATGGTAAGCATCTATCATTGGTTTAAATCGGAGAAAATATTCACTGTTTTCCAAAGTCTCAATTATGTCTTCACAAGATTCTCGGCTAAGTGCCTCTTCATATTTCGTCAACCATGTTTGATAATTCCAATCACCCAATTTATAGTTACTATCCTTAAAGTTGGGGTCTTTATCCAAATCAGTCTTAAATTCGGACATAAACGCTTCTTTTAATTGTAAACAGCAATCTCCTTGCATATCAACATCTATTTCAATAGTGCCTTGTATTTCGTTAGGTTTTCTTTCTTCTACTCTTAAAGATGGCTGTGGATTTCCACCTTCGTTTATCATCCTTTGATGTATTTGCATCACAGTCATTTGAGGACTTTTAGCAATAGTTTCTAATTCATCCATGATACTCATTTTACAATTATCCTTATATTTAGAAATATTAGTTACATCAATATCATCAGATGCAAAATCATAATTTACATGGTCAGCATGATTAGCCCATTTCATTAATTTGAACAGTTCCCCCATGCGCTCTTTTGCCCAAGACGCTTTCTTATGGTTTTTCTTAATACGAATTAATTCTGTAAGAATATCAGCATTGGCCCCCTTCATTCTAAAGTGTGAGCGACACTTTTCAATTAATGAGGTAATATCCCCCTGTGAATAGAAATTAAGTCTATTTACAAGGCGAGTTCCTTGTGGAGATTTTTGGTCAAGATGTAATTTACCAATTCCTAATTCTTTATGAAGTTCTGTTACAAATGCTTTTCCACGATTTCCGGTAGCAACCATACCAATTCTAGGATTATAATTTCTATCCATAGTAATATAACCATCGCTGTCGATAAATGCGGCAGTATAAGAATATAAATCCTTTTTAATTTCCGAAGGAAGTTTGTAATATTCCCCCTCTATATTAGTAATACTAAGTTTATCTGCTACTTTACAAATAATCTGTGGAGAACTCCTTCGGTGTAATTTATGCGGTAGCCTATCATAAATCCTTCTTGCTGAAATACCTTGATTTTCACATACTGATTTAAGTACGAAATCATCTAACTGTTCCGAAACAGTTTTCTTAATTACATGAATTGGAATATCACTAATACATTTCCTGAAATTACGCTTTGCATTAGTCATCTCTTTACTAAGAGTTGAATACTCACTATTATAATTATGACCTCTATGTAAATCTGCTTCCCAATATTTACAGAGAGAATCTATAATTCCTCTACGAGAATTAACATCTTTAACAGAGTGCATCTTTCTTAAATCCGATTCAGTATAGCGCATTTGTCTAAGGGGGACTTCATAGGGAGAAAGCCAATAAATTGATTTTATACAATTAGTAAGATGGTCGGAATATGCGACAATTAAATTATCAATACCCTTACTAAATTCCGCCTTTTCTTCGCCCTTTAGAGTCCTACGGAATTTCTTTAAGTCTTTAACAATTACTGGTATTTTCTTATCTTTAATGATATACTCTTTTGGAAAAGACTCTAATGAAGATTTAGCCTGAGTAATATTCATATTATATTTTTTAGACACGCTTACCGCTATTTCATATTCATTATCAACAGGAAGTGTTCTAACCCAATTACGAATACTTTCTAAATCGTCTTCAATTTCACCCTGTTTATCTTTCAAATCGGCTAATTCACGGAGCGAATCTCCTTCTTCACTTTTAGAAATTAAGACCAAGTAGACCCCCCCCTAGTATATGTGCCTGTGGAGCAGGGCTATCAAATATTCCCATGTCTTCTAATAAAACAAACGATTCTAACATATCGTGGGTCGCTGAATTAGCAAGAGCCAACCCCATTACTAAATCATCATGTGCGCCCACCCCTTCAAATTTCCCTGTATCAGTAATGCTGAACATAGATAACTCTTCAAGTAGATTATCAGTAACTTTACGGGATTCATCATTACCTCTAGGGAAAATAATTTTAGTATTTTCTATATTCATTTGAAGGTTAAGAATAATTTCTTCTTTTTTACGTCGAGTCATAGTTACATCTCTAACATTTAAATCAGTCTCATTACGCAATTCTTGAGTAAATGATTTAGCGAAACTATTTGTTTCAAAATAGATTATATCGGGTTCAAATAATTTACCAATCATTTTTATTTTATTGATGTTTTCCCTAAACTCAACATTCTTTTGCCTATCTACATAGATTATACGCTTATTACGCTGTTCATCCACTTCAAGCACTATTATTACATTGTAATCTCCATCAGTTGAAATAGCAGGGTCAACCCCAGCATAATATTTGTAACCTGCTTCTCTTCTGCTACGAAGTCGTAAAATATCCTTTTTACCTGCGAGTTTGCATTTATCAATATGCTCTTGAGCAAACAAAGACGTTCCGGTAGAAATTGGAATACACATATATTCCCTTGTAAACTTTAATGAACCCACTTCTTTCTTTCTTAGCATTAAAGAATCATAATCCCATCTACTAGGCCAAAGAGATTCGTTATTTTGGTTAAGACATGGATAGTGCCTAACAGTATAAACGCCCTTATATTCGTCACTATCTAACTGAGCGAAAATATCAGTATATGTGAATGGTGTTCCAATCATTCTAAGAGTTGAAGTGTGGTGAAGAGTTGGAATCATGTCTCCAAAGAACCAATCAGTAACTCTCTTAATTGCACTTAAACTAAATTCTTTAAGAGGGTCATCTACTATAATTTCTTGAGGGTGGAGTCCTCTAATTTGTGAACCAATAGACCTTTCCAAAATTTCATTACCATTAGTTAATTTCATTTGACCTATTGCCCAACCCTTTCTAGGCTTAAAATGAGATATAACGGGATTAGAAAACAAATCATCAATATCTCTCATATGCACCAATGTTTGCTTTTGGTTAGAAGAAATGTAAACCATTTGATATGGGGGTGGCTGAAAACACAATTGCCAAACTGCCCAACAATGCATAAAAACAGATTTACCAAAATCCCTACTACAAATTATAACAGTTCTATCTGTGGTTTCCATTAATCTCAACCATTCTTCGTGGAAGGGAGTAAAATCAAATCCTAAAACCTCAGTAAAGAAATATGGAAAAGATGTCTTAGACATCTCTAAATCCATTTGCCTACTAAAGTCTAAATCTTCTAACATTACAAATCACACTTCACAATATATTTAGACCAAATGTAGTCGAATGATTTTTTCATCTCTCCACCATCACGGTAAAGTAAAGCATGTGGCCAATTTTCTAATTTATTTTTAATTTCTTTAGAAAGGTTAGCCTTAGTAGGATTATAGTTTGAAAAACCCATTCCTTTAAAAATAGGAATTAAATTACTACTTTTAAGACTCATTAAAAAAGGTTTATCTGTATATTTTCCAATAACTTCATGTATTATTTCACTCCAACCTTTATCTATTCTAATACCGCCAATTTTTCTAGAAGGTAGCCTCTTTTTAGTGAATAACTCTGGACCGGCCATAGACCTTCCACCACCACCTGCATAAAAACTACCATAATCAGTTACCCCTTGACTACCAACAGGCTTAGAACCCTCATCACCTTGACGGATATTAACATAATAAGTAGTATTTCCAGAGCCAAATCTACTATCCCAAGTGGTTTTCCTTTCGGCTCTAGTTGGCCAAATAGAAGAAGGTGTAGGTTTTTTCTTAAAAACTTCTTCATATGATTTTGCCCAAGCCTCAAAATATAAATTTTGGACCTGCTGTTCATCTGTAAAAGTTAACATGTTTTCACCTAAACATGGCTTTAATTGTATAGACGCTTTCTTCATGGATTCCATAATTACTAGCAATGGAACTATACGATGATACTGCCTTAACAATCCTATCTATTTCAGTCGCCGTTAAATCCATATTATAATCTACTTCCATTTTAGTAAGCACATCATCCATATGCTGAACATCCGTTAAAGATAACGATGCATATACTATTGGTTTATTTTCCATCTTACGGATAGTATCGTGAGCGTTAAGTAATGAAGTGTTTATGCTGTCCATTTTATGGAAAGAATCTAAAGTAGTTTTTAACTTCTTAAAAGCATCAGCAACAGGTGCATCTAACATACTTTGAGTTCCTAAATTACTTTCATAAATATCTCTTGATTCCGACTCACCTAACCAAGCAATAACTTCGGGGGTTTCAAAAGCAAATTTCAACATATCTATTGGATAGGTTTTTTGCTTCTTTTGTTGGCGACGATATTGTAAATCAAGCATTTCTAAATCATCATTCATAAATTGGGGAATGTCCTTATTATCTCCCTTTAATTTCTGCACATATCCGGTTGTTTTAGCCAAATCAAAAATAATACTACCAATTGATTCTTTATTTTTAGAAGCGTATTCCTTACCAAATAATTTATTTAAAGTATTTGTAGCCCTTTTGCCTAACCTATACACATGTTTTTGTCGGAAATCCTTAATGCCCCCTTTACGGACAGTATCAATAAATTCAGTCAAACTATTAATTTGGCGAGAAGTAATTCCTTCAAGGGAATAATCTAGGGTCTTTCTTAAAAACGACCCAATAGGATTCATGTGAGCGTTTTTCAGGGCTAACATTAACCCCTTACCTTTAGTCCATTTTGGTCTTTCACTTTGTTGAACAATATATTTACTACTAGAGGGTATTAAATAATATTCGTTAAGTTGTTCTAACATACTATTCCATGATTTATCGACTTGTTTTGGAATATACCTTGCCCCTTGCTCTCTACTTGATGGCCGCCCCCTTTCACTAAAACTCTCTGTAATAATTTTATCGGGGTTTTTTCCAGTCATATTTTTTTGATATATAGTAAAAGATTCTATTATTGATTTATCTATATCAACAATCGCTTCTAAAAAGTCAGCAGTATTGTCTTGTAAGTGGTGTACATTTTCATGGGTTAAGTTATCTATCGAAAACTTTTCATTACCTTTAGCATACTCTAATATAAATGAAGATACAGGTAAATAAAACGCATTTTTATTACGCTCAATTATAGTTATTTGTTTTTTAAACGCATCATACCATTTCTCAAACGACTCCTCATATTGAGGGTATTCTTCAAAAAGATAATGTTTAAGACCTGCTCTATTTCTACCCCCTAAAATATATTGTTCAATTTGCTCTAATTCCCTTTTAGATATTTTAATACTCTCAAAATCCTTATGGTTTTCATACCACATTATTGGGTCTAATAGCACATCAGTAATTCCACCTTTCGGTTCTTTAACCTCAGTTAAAATTTCTTCAACAAGGTTTTGGTCTGAATCATCAATCCATTCGCTTTCCGTAACTTTCCCTGTTACCTCATCTTTACCATAATCTCTACCGGACTCAAATGTTTCTTTTTCTTTTTCTTTTTGCTCTTTTTCTTGAACAACACCCTGCAATTTGGAAAAAGCATGTAAGATTTTTAACGCTTTAGTAAAGGTGTCAGGAGTTTTAGCACTAAACTCATTAAGGTGAAGGACATAATTTTTCACTTTCCCATCATCAACCATTTTTCTAACTCTATCCACATCTGCATAAAATTCCTTAAATGCTCCTTTTGTCTCTTTCTCTTTACCAAATTGTGATTCTTTAAGTTTATCAACATCTTCTAAAAATTTCTTAACAGACTCTTCCATAGCCTCAAACTTACTATATTTATCAGCCCAATAATCGTATATCTTATCCCTAGTAGACCAGCGACTTAATTGCATGTCCCCAATTTCATCCGCCCAACCAATATCCACATAAGTTTTAGAGTCTTTAGTTGCCGTAGAATATAGTTTAATGTCTCGCTGATGTATTTTAATTAATGTCGATAAATTATCTAAAACAGTATTATCGTCCGAAAACACATCCTTAATTGCCCTAAAGAAATTACTTAAATCTTTAGTTAAAGCAGCATTTTTAGTAGTAACAAGAGATTCCTTAAAACCTTCCTGTTTTAAATGTTCTACTTTTAATGGTGAATTTTTATATAGAAAATATTTCTTTAAATTTATATCGAACTCTTCTTCGGAATACCGCTTCTTATCTTCCTGCTCTTCAGCGGGGAGTAATTCAACATCACTTCGCAAAATTAAGTTTTTAAGTCTACGACCTTCCTTACGCCGTTCACTTGGACTTACTTCAGGGTTTTGTTCAGCAAGATGGTCTAGTAATTTAGTCCAAATATCCTTTGTCCAGCCACTTTGTTTAGTCTCTTCAATAAGGGCTTTAAATGTATCTTTACTATATTTCATTAGATTTCACCTCAATAATATTACTACTTTTTAATTTGGAAAAAATATTAGTTCCAGTCTTCTTCATCTCTCGCTTATAATGCAGGGGATGTTCAGCCACATCTTGAACTTGCTGCTTAACGTCTTCCGTAATTACAGAACGAAGTTTAGGAAGAGAACTTTTAAATGTTTTAGTAAATTCCTTTATTTCATTAACTAAATTAAAAGTTTCTTCATTTTTATTCTCTTCCATATTAACTATAATTTTACTTAAACTATCTCCAGTTTTGTAAACCCCATTTAGTAAGATAATGGAATTAACTAAATCAGTAAAATTAAATCCATCCGTTACATTTCTCGCAAATACAGACTCTCCACTAAGCACATCATCTAACCTTTCGTTAGATTCTAATGTCGTGTAAATTATTTCAGCAATCAGTTTTTCAAGTTCACTTGAAAAATCCTCTTCATTAAAATTCCCTTCATATTCTTGCGCTTGTGTTTCAAGGAACGCTGAAATTTGCTGTTCTACTTCTTCATCTTCTTGTTGAGTATCTTCCCATTCTTGTTTAAGATTTAAGTCATCGGGAAGGTTGTCTACCATATCAAAAACACTCATAATGAATTCCTTCTCAACACTAACAAACAAAGTAAAAGATTCTCCACCAAATTTAATTGGTTTAGGATGAAATCGTGGGGGATTATCTTTTAATTGTTGAATAAGTTTTTTATCTTTTAAACCATCAAATAAATCATCTTCAATATCTTCTTTAATTAATAATTCAATAAACTCTTTTTGACTAGGAGTTATCCCCTTTTCAAAAGCCTCCTTATCTTTGTTAAATTTTTCAACAATTGCATCAAATTTTTCCTTGAATTTACCATCTCTTGCACTTAATTCTTTGTAAATGGCCGCCCTTACTTTATCAAAAGAAACCTTTTCAAAATCTTTCCAATACCATTCACTACTTGTATCTCCTTTTATCCCTGCATTAAATACAAGAATTGCAGAATTATGTTTCAAATAAGCATCCGATTTAGCCAATTTTTTAGCATCTTTGATAAACTCCTCAGCAAAAGTCTCTAATTCATATTTATCATCAAGAATTCCTTGTAAATATTTATTTATGAAATTATGAGTTTTACGCAGACCCGAACTTTTCTTTGCTAATTTCAATGTGTGAGGTAAAAATAAATCCTTTTGAGTAGATATAATATTTAGATAAGTTACGGCGGAACTAGAATTAAAAGATTGAGTTACCAAATATTCAGTATCTTTTAAATCTACACCTTTAACCAAACCAAATACCCGAACTATTGGAATACCCGTTCCTCTAAAAGTCTTAAATTGAATATCATTATTTACTAATTTATGACGAAGAGATTTAATATCATTTTTACTAACGGTGATTTTCCAACCACCTTTTTTATAATTATTAAAATTGAATTTAGATAAATCATCTTCACTTAAAAGAGTAACAACCCTAGCATCTAATAATAGAATATCATGTTCCGAAATACCACTTTCAGCAAGGGTAGTTTGCCGCAAAAAAGGTTTTATCATTGAAGAATATTTCTGAGTAAGATATGGCTGGTATTTACCTAGAATACTTTTGTTAGAAAAAGAGTTATTCCAATGCTTTAGATAAAAATTTTGTTCTCCTTTACTTAATTCTTCAAATGAATCTAATACTGAAGAAATACTTTCTTTAGATATATCGTATTTACGAGACTTTTTACCCCCCGCTCCTTTTTGCCCACTACGAAAATCGACCAATTTAGGTAACGCTTCATCTAAAATCCTATTAACTCTATTTACCAACTGGGAAAAAGAAATCCCCATAGAACGCTCCTGATAAAGAAGACTAATTTCCCTATGAGTAAACGGGTTTCTTTTAGGGTTCTCTTCCCAAAAGCGTAGTTCAGCAATAGTTGAATCAATTCCGTCGGTCTTAAAATCTTTATTTTTAATTGCGGTAATAAACTTATCAGTAAGACTATCTGTGACTAAAACTTGATTAGCCCAAATACTATCATTATTTTGAGGTAAGATAATTTTAGCCTTATGCAAAAGTTGTTCCCAAGACATAGTAAATCACTCTAATATTTTAGGAAGAATCTTTCTAAGGTTGTAGTCTTGGTAAAATTCCCCATTTACATTTACATGGAATTCACCAGTTCCTCTTTGATTTACCTTAACATATCCTTTATCGTGAGTTAACGTCATATCTATTTTATCCATAACTCGCCCATAACGACTTCTTCTTGAAGATTTGTTAGTAATTTCCCCACCATAGGTTTTTTGTAATTCTTGTAAAAATTCTCTAGTAGTCATTATTGCTTTTAATATTTCTTTCCAACTCATTGTAATTTCTCCCTACTGTTCTCTTTCTCTAAGTTCTGGGTTAAAGGTTTCAAATTTTTTACCCCTCATTCTATCTAAGGCTCTTTCTGACCTGCCTATTTCATGCTCTTGAATAGGATTATATTTATCATCAGGTTCTTCTTCATCTGGAATTATTTGATAATCATAAGTAGGGGCATTCAACATTTCTGCAATGCCATGATAAACAACTAGGCGTCCACCATATTCATCTCCTTCAACAGTCCACGGTCTAGGATTACCCTTAGCAGCAATTTCCTCAACCATTTCTAAAGCAGTTTTTCTATTAGAGGCTTCTTCTATCTTAGTATATTCTGGAAACTTTCGTCCCCCTTTAACCCAAATAGAAAAACCTTGCTTTAGAATAGTTTGCCAACTCATTGTAATCTCTCCTGCGCATCTAACATCTTCTCAAATGCCATTATTGCCTTTCCTAAATCAATAACAGCATTTGATATATCTAGTATATTAGATTCAGTTTCGATATCATCTCTCAATTCAGGATTATTTTTATCAAACTCTTCAACATTATTCATTGCTATCATTGTAGAAGTTTTAATACCATCTATGAAAACTCTAGCATCCTTAGAGTAATCTTTTAGTATAGTTTGCCAAGTCATTGTAACTTCTCCTAAATATCTTCTTTCCTATCAAATCCAATATGTTGATTTATGTCCCTTTGCTTCATAGAGCCTTTGACTCTTTTTGTTTCAGGGCGTCTTAAATCAGAAGAATATTCTTTAGCCATAGGGGGCAGGACAAAACTAAATTTTTCATTGTTAATTGGCCCTATACTATATTCAATTGTAATGGTTGCCTTTTCTTCAGGGTAAGGGTCATTAAGTACGACATTTGCAAAATCTCCCCTATCCCTATTTTTTTGTGGTTTCAAATTTACATCATGTATTTTAACATCTTTAGTAAAATCATATGATTCCCCGTTATGACTAAATCCATAAACAGGTAATGAGTTAGTAATCCAATCCTTCAATCGGTCAGAATTTGAACCATCTCTAAGATAAGTTCCGAATTTTGTACTCATTTTCATTACTACATTAGCAATTTCTTTCTCTATCTTAATCTTTAACTTGCCTTCACTCATTTCTTCAGGTGCGTGTTTTCTACCAAGCATTCTTGCTTCTCTTAAATCTACTTTCAATATATCTTTCCAACTCATTCATTATCCCTCACAAACTTTTCTTTTGATTTAGCATCAGTCCATACATCAAACCTATGTGAATCTACTTCCATATCAAATTCTTTTTGGTCGTCATCTGTCCATTCTCTAATTTCGTCTTCATCATCAAGATATAATTTAATGATTGGATATGATAATGTTCCTGTTGGTTCGTGATATGTTTTATACACATAGATAATTCCGTTTGGCACACCCGAATTATTTTCTGTGTCATCAATGAAGTAGTCTTTTCCTTTCCAAGTAATGCGTTTAGTTAAAGGTTCATCAACTAAATGGTCGGTAGGGTCATACATTTTCAATATACTTTGCCAACTCATTGTAATTTCTCCTGCATCTTTTCTTTAATATCTAGCCAAACTTGAGGATGGTTTTGCGCCAAAACCTCTTGAACAATATTCATTTGAGCAATAATAACTGTATCTTGTCTCTTGTGAACCAACTGCCCTTTAAATTCCAAAAGATATTTCAAAGACTCACGAATCTCTTTCGCCAATTTAGTTAGGCTGTCGATATATTTAGGATTCAAGTCATCCTCTTCAAACAACAAATTAATTTTAGTTTCCAAATTAGTAATATTATTACCTAGCACATCAATTTCATTCATGTCCTTCTTCACTATCTCAAGGGCAGCAGACTGTTGAACTATTGGCTTAAGGTGCTTATCCATATGTTTGAGAACTTGCTGTCTAGAAATTAACAACTCGCCGGAAACATCAGTTGCGGATAATTCTCCTTCGGAAATTGCTAATTCTAATTCAGCCCTTTGAGAACTGATGCAAAAATTGCAGCGTGGATTAGATTGGTCTGCATATTCACTACTCATGTGATTTCTTAAATGTCTAGAAGAAACTCCACTAGGCCATTCCATATCAGCATCTAACTCATCTGCGGTAATTTGTAATGTAGCAAGTCTCTCTTCTAATTGCTCCCTATCAGCACTTTGGCAAAGTTTGCAATGTTTACGAGTTTTAGCCATATTAATCACCTTATAATCCTAATATGGAAAAGATGTCTTCTCATCTATTGCTTCACTAGACCCGTTGCAATCTTCACATTCTCTTGGGTACATGCATTCTCCCTTTTGATAGGGGCATCTCATCTTTTCATCTTTAGTCTGTTTTGTCTTTTTACAAATCTCTAAACCTTCTTGAATTAGTTTGCGTATTTGTTTACTTTCATCCTTAATTTTAGGTATTAATTCCCAATCATCTATATTCTCATACATGTGAGAATCAAGAGCATAACCAATAGCACTATACATTAAATCTTTATCTAAATTTATACCATTAAGACCTTTACTAACATGGTCTTTACCTGCCTTACACATTTTTTTATATGCAAAAGCCATTTTACTATGGGAATATTCTCCATCTTTTACCATCCATTTGAGTTCAACTTCTAAAGTTACAGTTTTTAATATCTCTTTCCAACTCATTTTAATCACCCCCATAACATATCTGTCCAACTCTTCTTAACAACTTTCTTTTCAACTTTCTTTGCATCAAGATATTTCTGATACCAAGAATAACGCTTCAATTTACTAGTAGTATCTGTTGCAAGAATAATTGGTCTATTAGATGGCGATTTGAATTGCCCTTCTCCCCTAACCCACTCATTAATCAAATTATCAAGAGTAGCCTTAGTAAATATAATTGAAAATAAATCAATTTCCCGCAATATCAGAGGAGTATCATCAGCCTCTAAATTAATATCATTAATTTTAGCAAGATATTTTGCAGTCATCCTATTTGTCTTAAATCGAGTGTTTTCTATTTGGCCGATAAGACGATTTGCACCCTTATACACTACTTTACCAGAATTACCGCTATAAATAGCACTATTTTTCATTAGTTGTTTTATTTTCCTTTTAAGTGGAGTTAATAATTTCAAAGTTTCCATTTTATCTCTCATTTTACCAGTATCTTTGATAATTACTACTATTGGCGGTCTTCCGGGACCATCCCCTAACGAATCAATGTATCTTTCTAGAATTCCTAGTATTCCGTTACTAGTTTCCCCCCCTGTTTTATTATCTAATGAAGAATTTGAGAAAATTGCTTGATAAAATGGTGGTTCAGCATCATTTTTTGTTCCACTATACCAAGAACTATCAACAGCGGATATTTTTTCAGTAATACCATCAACTTTTTTCCGTTTATCTATATACATCTGGGTTCGATAGTGTCCAAAAACCTTTTCTTCCCCTTCTTCCACCCATTTTTTACCTCTTCTAACAAGATTTGCCGCTTGAGTGAATACAATATTACGAGGGTCAGTATCTTGTTCCCACATTTCTTTAATATTTGCAATAAACTGCTCCATAGCCTCTTCATCTTGATTAGTTAGCAATGAATCTTCATGTAAAATGGCCTCATCTAAGTATTTTAAAGTAAATTCTACTCCCGTTCTACTTGGTTGCTCATGTCTTTGCACCGAGGCATTAACATGGAACTGCACATGCTCCAAAAGACTACTTTTACCCTTTCCGCCACCCTTTTCATGTCCTCTACCTGTGATTCCAATATCAGCCAACTTTAAGTTTTTACATGTCTTTTTCCAATCAATATATTCTTTCTGCACTTTATCATGTAAAGTGCCAAACTCTTGATTAATGGTCATATTTCTAAATTGAAATGTGCGACCTTTCTTCATTTCAGCCTTAAGAAGTTCCTTTTTCTTCTTTTTACGACCAAATCTCGGCTTTGTAGCAATTCCAGCAGTAGTGCTTGTAACTGGAGCAGCAACTTTAAGCATCTTTATCCATCTTCCAGTAGCAGAACCACTAACTAATTTATTTAAAATAGGTAAATTATACTTCTGTGCAATTTTCTTTTCTGCATCCCCCTGCTCTAAATTCCCAAACTTCATTTCCTGTTGCATTTCTACAACATGTTCGGGATGTTTTTTAACAAACTCAGATTCAATAATAGATTGCTTTTTCATAATTAATCACCTCTTGTAAATCTTCTAATTCTGGGAAATCCCTCTGGGCTTCTTCGTTTAACAGTTGATGAAATCATTCTTGCTAAAAATGTTTGAATATCATTATGGTATTCCTTCCATCGGGCTTTATCGGAAGGATATTGTTTTGTTTCCCATTGTTTAAGAATTTTTTTTAATTCAGGAACTAATTCTTCATGTTCTTTTAATATTTCTTCCCATTTCATTTTAATCACCACTATACCGCACTTTTGCTTTTTTAATTTGAATTTCCCCAGACATATTTATTCCCCTCTGCAATACCCCATATAAAGCACCCTTATCATTTTTTATATTCAATAGGGGTTACACTCACTTTTTTTCTTAAAAATAAAATCACGCTTAGTCTTTTTTTTCCTTCTCATTAATTTTCTTTGAATGAGAATCTAACCATCTATTTAAATTATTTTTTTTCATTATTCCACCTTCTCGTAATATACTCCAGTTGCTTCCCCAAATTCAGCATTCCAACGCTTAACCCAAGCATTGGGGTTTTTAGGATGATAATATTTACCATCAGTCAATAATAATAAATGCTTTTCATCAACATAACCATGTTCTTCTCCATCAAGGTCAACATTAAACGCCTTCCGTGCTTTAGCAGATTGCCAAGCCCAACTTCGATAAGTCAATAAATCCATAAATTCCTTTTCATCTATTTCCTTCTCAGCAGAAACATTCCCTTCGGGATTATTCATAGTTATGCGAAATTTCGCTTTCAATATATCTTCCCAATTCATTCAATCACCCAATCTCCATGAGCCATTCCAGTTCTTTCAACATGTTCTTGCTCTTTATCATAAGGAACTTCTCTTTTTGCACTTCTTCTATGTCCTCTTGTAAGTTTACGATGAGCATACACCCTTTCATTAGTAATAGCATCTAAATTCCAAACCACACCACTATCCACATCAAGAGTATCTAGCCACATATGAGCCGCATCTACCTCGTTCCATTGTCTTTCCGTATATTCAAAAATAACAGCGTCATATTTTTTAGATAGAGCAGCCCAATCAAGGGTTGATTGTGAAACCACTCCCTTCCTCCCATGAGAAATAGAATATTTAGAAGCAATTTCTTGAAATTTCTCTTTATCTTCAATTATAAGCACATTTCCAGAAATATCAAATGTAATCAAATACTCATAATTATATGCCCATCTAGGTTCATTCCATTTCAGCCAATCTGCCCAATTAAACTTATCAGTAAAACTAAACCACAACCCTTTAGGTTTGCCGGTCATGCTAGTGAATTTTCCCCAACTGGTTTTAAACCCATAAGACATATCTTTATCAATTGTTTTATTTTTACTCAAAGTAAAATATTTACCTTTCGGAAGTTTAACATCCCATACTGGTGCTTTAAGAATGTCCATCCAATTCATCTAAACCACATCATAATCGCTTCTTGGATTCAGCCAATCTCTCTTTTTCCCATCAGCAGTAATTTCATACCAAATAAAACCGCTAAACTCTCCAAGTTCATCTCCTAACCAATCTCGCAACTTGTCCTCAATGTCTTCATAAGAGGCATCTATTTCAAGTCCTAACTCTTTAGCCGTTTCCATCATATTAATTTCAATATCCTTCATCGGTTCATCTTCTGTTGAATAAGACTCAATTACAAAAGTCCTTTCTTGCTTTTTGAGAACATCCATCCAACTCATTCTATCTCACTCCCTTTCCACATTATCACACTCTCCAATAATAACGCTTATGATAGGGTTTCAGTAAATTTTTTCTTTGCAGTTGTTTTCCTGTAATTGTATCAAAAACGCCACCTTCATAATTTTCACTAAGTCCTAAAAAATGCTTTAGTTCATAGTTAGTAGGTATGAATTTACCACTAGCCGGTGAAGGACCTTGACGTGTTCCCGCCTTTTTTCTTTGTTCTACTACATCCCATATATCATCTAGAATTTCTTCCGCTGTTCTTTTTTCCCCATCAGCCATTACATCAATAATAATCTTTTTAGCCCATTGACTCATTTTTTTTCTTTTTAGAACATCCATCCAACTCATTCTAAATCACTCACGCAACAATTCATTATATTCTTCTTTCCACGTTTGCTCATCAAGTCCTAATTCATCCAATACACTTTCTTGAGTAATTGGCTTATTCATATGTTTGAGCATTTGAATCACTTGTTTTATCTTAGGGGTTAAATCAACATCTCCCCCACCACTAGTTGCTTCTTGTGGTAATAACCCTTTAATATTTCCAAATATTTCCATATCCCAATTAAAACTTGTCTGCATTTCTACTAAAAAATGTCTTAAGATAGATGGGTCTTGTAAATTAATATCTACTTTTTTTGCTTCATCTATAATATATTGGGGATTATCTAATTGGGAAATATCATGAAGTATTGCTATACGATTAATAGAACTATGTTTATTAAATCTAGGCGATTTTCTCTCATCTTTTAAATCATTAAGTTTTTTATGAGATTTCTCCCATTCATCTTCTTTTCTTCTTTCTTTTGTATTAAGTTCAAGCCCCCGTTGTTTTTCATCAACTGCCTTCCATCGGGCTTCATATTCTTTTCTTCTTTCTTTTGAAATTAATTTTAATTCCCTTTCAAGTGGCTTTATTTTTTCATTCAATTTATTATTATGTTGAGATACAGCCATATATTCTTGACGATTTGTTAAGCGGTCATCTAATGCTTCTGTAAAATCTCTCATACCCTTTATTTTTTGGGAAAGGGGATAAGACCATCCTTTAAGTATTACATTCCAATTTTCCACTTTTTCCAATTTTAATATCTCTTTCCATTTGGGGGTCATATATCTCACCTTACTTTTTCAAAAAATGGTCGGTAATTTGTGTGAGACTAGCAAAAAATTTTTTAAACTTTTTATTCTATTTCCAGCCAATAGCACTTTTAATCACCATCAATGAGTAGTTTTAATACTTCCAAACTCAATTCACTTTTATCGAAATCTCGCAAACTAGTTTGAGTTGTATTCTTTCTCGACAACTCTAACAGAGTTTGCAGTTCCTTAGAAATATCGTGAAGGGCTTTGTTAGCAGATTCAACATCCCGTTTTGCATCCGTAACTGCGGCATTTATGTTACGAATGTGTTGGAAAATGTTTTCATCGTTAGCCATACAAAAACCACTTCAATAAGGTGCAATAAGAAGAGATTAATAGAGATAGCGGTTAAAACAGTATGGATTTTAGGCATTTAAAAATTTCTTTACAAAGCCATATGGTTGTAGGCTTTGCATTCAACCTTAATATATTACATGACGACGCTAAGGCATGGTAGATTATAGCCTAAGTGAAGAAAAATGGACATCAAGAATAAGTAGCATCAACTATGGTAATATACCAGCAGAGATAATACCACTAATACAATTCAACATCAATAGAGGCAATACTCACATTGAGCAAAGAAAGAGATATTGGAATTGCATTCTTTTACTATTGAGAGGTATTGAAGATAGTCGCACATGTTGTGGAGTGTGAAAAAATGGAAGATAATGAATCACCCATCTGTAATGAATGCAACTACCCCAGCGAATTAATTAATATGCAAGTTGATAGAGATGTCTATTCAAGTGGGGATTCTTTCATGACTGAATATATTACATTAAAAGTGACAGATTGTTGCTCTGCTGGTTGGACAATGATTGATATTAACGAATGGGCAGAAGAAAACCCTGAAAAAGCAAAAGAGATGGTGGTTTAATTATGCCTAATTGGTGCAGTAATGAGTTAATTATTGGCTCAAAGAATAAAGATTTGATAAAGACCATCCATAGTGAAATTATCAATGAAGAAGGGCATTTAGATTTTAAGTTGATAACAGGAGTTCCCGACACCCCTGCGTATAGAAATGAATTTACTGATTCTCAAGATGAAATACGAGATGACCCAACATATTGGTATAAGTGGAATCCTGAAAATTGGGGAACTAAATGGAATGCTTGTGATAGTGATGTCGTTGACCCACATAGCACTCTATTGACTATCAATTTTAATACAGCATGGAGTCCACCCGAACCGGTTATTCGTGCCTTGAGTGAAAAATACCCTAAAGCAAATATTGCTCTACATTACAAAGAAGAAGGTATGAACTTTGAAGGTGTTTTAATTATGAAAAATAATGCAGTTATATTAGAAGAAACAAGACAATGCCTACCGAATATTGAGTGGGAAATGGAAGGGATGATAGATGAAGAAGAATAACGCCCTTCGGGGTTTATCACAAAGCAAACCATATGGTTTTATTGAATAGAATTTCAACATTATAGAATCTCCTCTTGGCCATATTCCTATACGCTACATATTTCAAACCATATGGTATGGAACTTTGGGGTAACATACCTTAAGAACTCAAATAAGACGTTAAGGCATGGCGAGACAAATAACAATAGATGCGATAAGGGCTTTTAGGAATGGAAACAAATTCAAGCGAAGCAATACAGAGGTTAAGATTTTCCCCATGAATACCCGTGTTTTGCTTTTGCATGGAAATATTATCGCTCAAACTCAAGACAATGTTTTGAGGATTGGGACAGCAGGATGGAAGACAGTAACAACAAAAGAACGCCTCAACGGGTTCCCTACGGTTAATATTGTGCAGAAGGATTTTCAATGGTTTTTAAACGGTGAAGCGTGGAATGGTGAATTCATTAAGGTTAATTGGTGAAAACCACCCTTCGGGGTGTTAATTCCAAAGTTAACACCATATGGTTGGCCCTTTGGGGTAAACCTCACCTGATTTAATCAGGGTCATAGGCGGGATTAATCAATCCCTATACCAAGTACCACCATTCTCAGATGAATAATTGTGATAGCCCATTTCCGCCGCTTGTGTGGCCAAATCTCTAGCGTTTTCTTTACGTGTTTCATCTGCAAGTTTGGCAAGTTTCTTACGGGTGAATTTCTCCTTACCCCAAGCACAATACAATTCCCACATAGAACCATCTTCATCATCATTACCACAAAGGTCTTCATCAAAGTCTAGTTCATTATCATTACAAAAATCCTCAATGATACTATCTACACAGAGAACATACCTTACTCCGTGGTCTTCTCTTATATCATCATTCATTTCATCAACATCTTGCTCTATTTTCTCTTCTATGTTCATTTTTTTTTACCTCAGTAATAATTACTAACATTTAGTGATATAAGGTGTTAAAACCCCAAAGTTTAACACCATATGGTTGGCTTTGTAAAAACCCCCATATAGGGGGGAGACAAATCCCATACTACCTTCACTCATCGCCTCCTTGAGCGGGTAGAGTTAGTGATGGCATACCGTTTTTATTGACGGTTCCATCCCAACTAATTTCGTCGGCCACGTTATTGACGTGGTTTCGATAGTAGGCTGTGAGCCTTGTTTTTACGTTCTTGGCCTTTTGTTCTCCATAGGAGCCAGCATCATCGTATTGTGCGTAGTTTGCTTTTCCACGCTTGCGTTCAAGTTCACCATAAAGGGGGTGACTCGCAAAAAGAACAGTGTGTCCTTCTGCATAAACGGCACAAATCGTCTTGATTGACTCCTGTACTACTTGGGGGAGAGAACTTTTTGGGCCAATAGTAATTGGTGAGTTCTCCATTGTTGCGAACAAGTTTGTTATGTTCGACCAAAATCTCTTGCGAAACTCTGGTTGTTTCGTTCCCTGTGATAAGTTATATTGTATCACCGGTGTAGCGTCTCCTAAGTCATTTTCTTCCATGTGGGAAGTGACTAACGCTACTCTGCTATTCCATTTTTCATCATCCATTGTATAATCTGCCATAGTTATTTCTCCTATTGTTTTGGGCTTGGGATTTGTCTCCATTAGGGTTCCAACCTTTAGGTAATATAAGGTTCTTTACAAAGCCGAACCATATGGTTTGAACTTTGGGTTAAAAACCTTCTTAAATTAAAGTATCAATCATTAGTGATGAGATATACAGTAATAGCAGATGATAGATACAAAATAGGCGCATATTCAACCTTGCGTGAAGCGGTAACAGAGGCGAAGCAATGTGTTTCACCTAATATTGAAGTGTGGTTAGAGATTAAGAGGGGTGATTGAATGAAAATATATGTGGAAGCAAAAAGCAAAGCCTCACTAATTCGTAGGCTTAAGGGCGGAGAAGAAGTTACAGGCTATAATTACTCAATGTTTGGTGGTGGTGGTTTTTACAACCTTGACGCTAACCTTGAAAGTGGGACAGTTATCGCCATTTATAGTGAAATGCAAGATGGAAACCCTGTCGGTAAATCATGGGGAACTTGGACAGATGGAAAGTTGAAGTAATTCAACAATGCGCTCTTCGGGGCCATTAATCCCAAAGTTAAGACCATATGGTATGAAACTTTGAGGTAACATACCTTAAGTGTTAATTTATCTCGTCTTAAGGATGGATATAGATATGCAGCACATAAACGAAAACGCTAGAACGCCAAGTCAATGCACTTTGCACATATGTAGGACAGGAAAAAAGGAACAATATTACACCTTATATCATGAAGGTATTCATGTTCTCCCATATATGTCGAATTACTTCTGTGATTACAACGGTAACTTGTCTCATTCCTTAGATAAAGCAGTTGAGAAGGCTAAGGTTAGATTTGATGAATTAGTTGGCTGTGGACATTGGAGTATAGTAAATATGGAACTTCATGATTCACCTAGATTGAAATATAAAAGAACAGAAGCCTTTGGTGCTACCTTTGAAACCGCTAAATCAGGAAAAGTCATGTATGCTTATGCAACTAGTGAATTTTGGGATAATTGGAAAGCAGATAAACAGAAAATCAAAGATGCTGGTTTTTGGGTTAAAAAAATTGATGGTGGATGGCTTGTATTCTGCAAGATAAGTGCAGAGTATGACCACTCTTAAGTTAAAATGCACCCTTCGGGGTCATTAACCTCAAAGTTAAGACCATATGGAACTAACTTTGTCGAGTTCCTTGATATACTAAACTTTAGAACCTAAGCACATGGGATTCTTTAATAGAAAAACAAGCGCAGAAGTAGCCATACAAAATGAACAGCGGTTCGTCATTGAGGTTGGACACAACCGAAATAATGAACTCATCATTAAGAAAATGAGAGTCAGTGGAGATAACTTAGAAGATTGCATTGCCGACCTTCAACTCGCACTACAAGACTTCAACATACTAAAGGCGGAATAAAAATGAGAGAAAGAATAGAAACAGTAGAACTAATTGCATCTATGCCGAAAGAAGAAAGAATAAATAAAGCCAGCAAGATTCTATCCCTCAAGGATGGAACTTCAATTAACTCTAGGGTTCAATACTTGACTGAGTATTGTGAAATAGAGTTCAATGAAGTGTTAGAAGCCTTAGCATTAGCAGCCGCATAGTGGGGTTGTTAATCATGAATGACGGCCATACGGGACTGTCGCCAAGAGATAGAAGGTAGCCCTTCTTCCAGAGTATCAATGCATTGGTACGCACTGGTATCTCAGCACTTAGCGGTGTGGCGACAGTTCCTCTTTCGATTTATAAGGTTCTTTACAAAGCCGAACCATATGGTAAGTAACTTTGAGTAAATTTACCTTATCAATTAATAATGTCCCACTTAACATGGATGAAAACCTATTAGTCGGATATATTAGAAAAGCAAATGAAGGCCGTTACCTTAAATTATCAATAAACGCACAATCATTCAAAGATTGTGAAATTTACACAACGAGTGATGGTCAACAATGGATTTCCTTGAAAATGGTTTCTTCAAATGTAAGAAAAGTGATGGAAGGTCAAAGAGCCGTAACTACCATTTATCAAGAATTGGAGTGAAGAATATGCAAACAACAAAAGAAAATAATTTAGGACAAACAGAGATGATATGCTGCGGAATGGAATGTATATGGATTAGTGATAGTTCAGCCATTTGCTTGAAATGTGCAATTGATAATGTGGGAGTGAAAGAGGTATCCCGCTTATTGAAAAAAACCAAAAATATATCGTAAAGCCCTTCGGGGTCTTTATCCAAAGTAAGACCATATGGTTGTCTAAAACTTTGGGTTTAAGAACAACCTTAACGGTTGAACCTTTCACCTTTCATTCCATGAGCGATTTTCAATAGCCTCTGCATCATCTCCAACTTTACAATTGCAAAACCAAAAACCATGATTCACACTCCATCTAATCAAATTACCACACGTAAAACAATAGAACTTTGTCATACCCTATCCCTAAATTAACATTTATTAAGGTGTTTAACCCAAAGTTAACACCATATGGTTGGTATGTAGTTAAACTAATATGAATTAATAATAGCATATTAAATGAAGGCTCATCCTGTTGTGGGCGTTCTTTATATACTAACTCCATGACCCTACATAGAACATCAGCATGAATATTCAATAAGCGATATTCCCATGTGAATATCACCTTTCTTTATGCAGATATTACCTAGAACAACCCTAACAAACACTAATCAAAAGGGATTCATTATTACCTACCCAATAATAAAGGGTGGTATAATGGGCTAGGTCAACTGTCCTTATATTATATTATATATATATAGATATTATGTATATGATATGTTATATTCTATGTAATGGTTTTATCTTTTCAGTTTTTTCAATTTACTTAAATAATGAAAACGGTAGGATAATGGGATTATCCTTATTATTTATATATATTTATTATTATTTTAATTATTTAAGTAATATATACTCTCTAAGAAGAAGAAGAAGAAGAAGAAGAAGTAGTAGTTGACGGTGAAATAACTGAAATAACTGAAATAAAGGAATCCTCAATGATTTGGGTAGGATAATGGGGTTATCCTGCCTTTTCATTATTTTACAAGAATTGAAAAAAAGTAAAATAATAAATATATTTCAATAACTGAAATAACTGAAATAACTGAAATAATGGATTAGAGCGAAATTAGGGCGTTTTCACAAGAATTAAAAAAATGAGGAATAATTATGATAATAAGCAAAGAGGGATTAGTATGAAGTATTTTGAATCAATCGAAAAAGAGATTAATGGTATGATTAACTCATTAGCCCTTAATATGGTTAATGCCGTAAATGATGAAGAGTGGGAAGTAGTATTGTTAACTGCTGGTGCAATTATGGATAATGTTAAAACTCTATATCCAATCGCTGCTGGTAATCTTCATAGGATTATGAGTGGTAAATTTAATGGCGATAGAGATAATAGTTCCGACCTGTTCAATTGAGCAGTATAATGAACTATAGAAATAAGTTTTATTAAAATGAAATAATATTGCTATAGAATGAGGGACTGCAATGTTAAAATACAGTTTAGCATTAATTGCTGGTTATGCTGGGTCTAAATGGATAACCCCTAAATGCCCCTCATTAAAAACTAAAAGTCTTCATATCCACCATTGGATTTGGGGAAGTATTATTCTAATTAGTTTTCTAATTTTAGATTGGAATAATGATGTAAGCAATGGCTTACTAACAGGAATTGTCCTTCAAGGACTTTCATATAAAAATTGGAGCATATTCAAAAAGTAGGTTTTACCTAGTAAAAATAACTAATACTCCGAATAGGTAATTGGGTTTCACTCATACGTTAATCATAGTTATTTTCCTACATTCACATTCACAGTCGGTTTTTGCATTAATAACGGGAAAATCATCCTTATAGCAAATAGTAATGTATTTTCTTATGAACCCGTTTCCGACATTCACATTCACATCCCACAACGAATAATTTAGATAAGAGGCACAATAAACGGAAATTAGTATCATCTAATCATGTTGGTTAGTGTCCTATTTCGATAGTTCGGTTTAAAAGCAAATTGGGGTTTGTATAATTGTGGAAATTGCCCCAAATGAAGAAATTCATAGACAATGGAAACTTGCGGGATATGATTTAGGTGATTGAAATGGATATAGAATTTAGAATAATAGATAGTGAAGAAATGCCACCAATTGTAATTACGATTGGTGAGAATAACGAACCGAAAGTAGTGCTTAACAGCCATCACAAAATTTGGATGGGCTGGAAAAGAAAGATTATCGGTGGAGTGGCCAAAAGCCTCTATGAAAAAATAGATGAACTGCTTAACTCATATTTAGCAGACCAATTTATGATGGGGGAATTAGATTCATGGGAAGAATGAAAGACATTGTTATAATGATTGAAGAGGGCAAAAGTGATGCCTTTATAGCAGATAAAATGAATGTTAGTATTGAAGTAATAAGGTCTTTAAAAAACATTGAGGGATAATTATGTTAGAGAATAGAGATGGAAAATTGTATGCAGGAGATAAAGAAGTAATAAAAGGCTGGGAATCTTTTGGTGGCTGGTATTGGTTTGCGACAGAATTGAATAATGATGGAAACCACTTTGGATTTGTGCAAGGATATGAAGATGAATGGGGTTATTTTTCTCAACAAGAATTAGAATCATTAGGAAATAGAGTGTGGGAAATTAAAGAAATTGATTTACCATATGCTGGAAGGAGAGATTAAAATGAAGTTCCCAACAGTAGCAATACAACTATGTAATGATATGGGATTACCATATGATATACCTGATGATTGGCTGGAAACAGTATTAAGTATTGCAGGAATGATTAACTCTAAGTATAGTTGTGGTGTTGATATTACATATGGATTAGCAACTAGAAAAGGATTTGAAATTATAGATAAGGAAGTGAATGAATGAGTGAAAATAGTATTGAAATGAAAGGAACTACTTGGGACTCTAAAAGAGGTTGGATTAAACCTAAAAAGAAAATAGAATTGTTGCCTTATTTGTATTTAGAAGGATATAAAATGTATTGGGATATTCCTAAACCAAAAGAAGTAACACTTGAGGAATATTCCGAATTAGGAGATTTGTTTGTAAAACATATTGAAGAGGATTTTTGGCCAATGTGGTCGGGGTATGAAAAAAGACAATATCAAAAGAAATACGGCATTAGTTACAAAATACAATTTTTACTTAATGGGGTATTAATGATATTACCTATCATACCAATAACAGGATTTATACTAGGATTAGTGATTTAAAATGGTTAGAAATATAGCACGGAGAGTAAGAGAGCAAGGTGGAGAGTTTGTTGCTACAGGTAACGTATTGTTAGATGCAATTGCTGGAAGATTAGATGACCCAACAGGGGCATATAACATAGCATTGAAGAATAATCTAACTGCGCTGTCGCAAGCCGATAATTGGAAGGAAGCAAGAAAGGAATGGAAGGCTACCGGCAATGTTTGGTATGTGCCAATGGCTGATGATGCCACCGAAGTATTACCTTCCCCTCATAGAGAATCTCACCCACATTATTGTATTTGCGGGCATTCAGTTGCTTGGCATTTTGAAATAATTAATAGTGAAACCGGAACTGTCGAAATTGTCGGTAGTGAACATATTGGTTTTTGGATGGTAGTTCGACATTTAATAGAAAACTTGGAAATTCCTGAAGATGAAGTTACTGAGGAAAGAGTCAAACAATGGGTATTAGAAGCAGTTAAATCTATGAAAGCCGAATGGTGGTGGAAAGAAAACGGAGAAGAGTTTGAAACTATGTTTACTGCTGTTCGTGAAATTGATTTATTTACTAATATTCGACGAGGAGATAATTATTTCGATAATGAAATCCAACAGCACGACTATCGAAGATTAATACGCAAAAAAGCCGTAGGTAAAATGGGAACTCCTAATTATGGAATGGCTAGTATTGTTTGGAGATGGAATCATACTGATAATGATAAAAACCAAAAGGAGACAAGAGGATATCCTAATGAGCGACTTTGGAATGATTTACTAATATTTTACTTTTCATTAGAAAAACATACATTAGCGATGGCTGAACACCGCCAAAAGAGATTAGATAGAATTGAAGAAGTTAAAGAACTTGCAATTCGTGCAAAAGCCGCAGAAGAACAAAGGCAAAAAGAATATACCGAAAGGCGTCGTCTACAACAAATAGAAAGTTTACGCAGACAAGCCGAAGCAGAGGAAGAAAAGCGATTAGCGGTTCCTAAATTCTGTGAAGATAATGGTATTGATGCGTTTACATCGGAAGATGGTAAAAATGAATGGGAAAAATCATTCCTATTAGAAATGATTAAGAAAATTCAAAATGGGCAATTCATGTCTGAAAAGCAACGTAATAGGATAGTTCTTATAATTAAAGGAGATACTGAAACTGCAACAGAGAAGCAGTTAGCGTATATTCGTTCATTGGGTGGAGAACCAACACTTAACTTAACTAAAAGCAACGCTAGTAAATTAATTGATGAATTGAAAGAGGGAAAGAAATGAAAAAAGCAGAATTACAAGAAGCGTTCAACCATCTTCAAGAACAATATACCGTGATTGGAGCAGAAAATGAAAAATTAGGGCAATTTAACGCAACTTTAGTTACACATGTAACTAATTTACAACAAAAGGTTAGAGAACTAGAAAGCCTTGCATCTCATTATGAGCGAACTGTCGCCGTGATGGGTGGTCGTATTCAAGAAAAAGATAACTTGATAAGTGAACAAAAAAATAAAATAAAGGAGAGCGAAATATGAAACTAAGAATATTGAATGAAACAGGACATACCGAAATGTCGATTGCAACAAGCGACGTTTTGGACCATATAAACGAACACGCAACCCATTGGGTTTTTGTGGATGGAGAAATGGTCAATCGAAGCGATATTGCGTCGGTAAATTGGGATGAAGTGAGTGAAGTTGATTTAGTGCCAGCGATTGTTGGCGGTCAATAAAACTCAGTTGAGGTTTCCACTCTAAAAAGATGAATAAACTGTGGTTATACGTCTTTTCCTCAAAAACTTTCATATAGAAAATAACCCGTAGTCTTCTTGCTGAGGATTATGGATTATAAACACGCCTTGAATGCTAATTTGTGCATACTATGTGGAACTGAAATAGTGCTAAAGAATATAATAAAAAGAAGGCTAAGGCATCTTCCTTTACATACATACATAGGCAGTTCAAAGGTTGTGAACTTATGAAGTGTCAAATCTGCAAGGAGGAAATCAACCATTACAATACAAAATATAACACTCATCGGGGTGTTTGTGGGGTTTGTTATCTTGCTGCAAAGAGAGAACAGAGGAGGGTTATAAATGGTCATATTTCAAGACATAAATGAAATGCTGAATTGCATGTTAACTTTAGAAGAATCTTTTCCAAAAAAAGGTTATCCAGAATTAATTAGTTATATTAATTCGATTAAATCATTAGATTTGTTAGATGAAACGAAACAAAATTTAGCAAATCAAAAAATTAGAGAAACATTAGTTAGGTGGGATTTTATTTCAAGCACCCAAGTATTAACTTGGATAGAAGATAAAAGAGATGATTACCGTAATATGTTAGATTATATAACCAAAGAAAATAAATGGAACGGGAATATCCATGTCTAAAAATCCCGATTATACTAAAGGGTTAAGAGGCCAAGTGGCCACAAAATGTAGAATTTGTGGTAGGTCATTAACCAATATTAAAGAAATCAACCAAGAGATACACAACTCTTGCTTACAAAACTACAAAAGTAAGGTGAGATAATGCCGGAATTAATTATAAATAGACCCGATGATTCAAGAGAATACGATTCAACAATGGTGCGTTTTGGTGAAGAGACTGAATATAACACAGTTTCATTATACCCTACAAGGTATCGGAATACTGTTAATCCTATCTTAGAATCTATTAAACAATGGTTAATGGGTAAACTGAAAATGAGTAGAAAAAGCCTCTATAATAAATCATATCGAGGTTATTATACTCCCGAAAAACCATCTCCTATAGAATTTAGTCATACAATTTATATTGGAGATAGAGGATTCGTAATCTTATTTAATAAAGTTAAGACTCGTTATTTTATTAATGGGTTTATGGCTAATAAAGAGGTATTAATTGCCGCTTTAGCGAGAACCCTTTACAAATCATGTTTTACAGATGATTCTTATGAATTAGAACGATTTTTAATGAAGCATATTCAGTTACCGGAAATGGTATCTTATGCATTGGAAAATCGTGCGCCATATTATTTTTATGTGAGTAGCACAGATGCATATGATAGAGGATATAAAAAGAAAATAGAGTGTCGTTTAAAGGCAAATCTAATTTCCGATAATAAAGTAGCATTAGAAATTTCCGATGGTGTTTGGGGAGAATTAACAATTAAACAATTTAATTCTTATCTTAATTGCTATCATAAGAAAAGAAAGCAAGGTAAATGGTTTAATCTAAGCCCTAATGAATTGTGGTTTAAATTAATGAATAGACCTTCTTCTGAATCGGATGAACAACTAATGTTGTCCTTTTTGAGTCAAAATAGAACCGATAAAGTAGTCAAAGAACGGGCTAGAGATTTAATGATTCATCTATCAAATAGATATCCTAATAGAGTTAAAGTTAATTGGGGTTCTCCAGATAAAATGTTAGATGTTTCTGAAAAACCTACTATAATGTATATCAACGGCAAAATTGCTGATTGGAAACTAACTGATAGGGGTTTGAAATCTCAAGGACAACAAAATGTATCTACTTTTGTTTGGGTTCACAATGAGGGTGAAGAAAAAGGAGAATGGAATGGGCCTATTTGCGTAGATAACCTAGATAATAAATCTCCAACCGGCGACCAATTTGTAACAAGGGCGTTAGGATTACTGAATGACCATTTATTAGTCGAAAGGGTCAGTACAATACAGAATAGATTAAATAACCGACATAAACTAGACCAAACTGACCAAAGAATTTCGCTGTTCCAATAGGAATGGAGAAGTAAAACGGTCATCCCAAAGGGGTGACGCAATGAGATGCGATGAATGTAATATAGATGTAATTGTAAAAAACGAAGAATTAGAATGCCCTAAATGTGGGTTAATTTGTGGCCAAGTATTGGAAGCAAATGTATTTGAGAGAGAAACTTTAATGCGACATAAAGATGTTGTGTTGGGTAGTGTAATTGGCCGTGAAAAGGGGGCTTCTAAATTGAGGAGACTTGCTAGAATTCATAACATTGCACCTAAAGAAAGAGCAACCCATAAAGGAATACAGTATTGTAATATGGTTGCTAACGAATTTAGAATGAGTTCTTCTGCTAAAGAAGAATTTAAACGACTCTATACTAAGTTAAAGGTGAAGGGAATTTTTCATTCCAAAATGTCTCTAGAAAATAGAGCAGCATCTATTGGATATATTGTATTGAGGCTGTATGGTTTTTCATATACTTTACAAGAAGTATCTAAAATATTAGAATTTCCTGCTAAAAAAATTAGTAAATTGGCTAGAATTTTCGCTAGAGAATTAGGGTTATCTCATGTGTTTTCAACCGTTAATGTTAATTCTTTAATAGAAAAATTCTGCATGAAAATGGGAAAATCTAGAAAATTTATCACTCAATGTATTAGTTTTAATGAGTATTTACAAGGGCTTGACTCTAAACACCCAACAACATCATATCTTGCTGGGGTAATATATTTTGTTGAAACTACTCAACTTGAAAAAACTACTACTCAGAAAAGAATTGCTGAAGTTATGGGAATAACTGTGGTAACACTGAGATTACACAATAAAGATATTTTAACTAAATTGAATATTAAAAACAACTATGGTTTAACCATTGAAGATATTATTTCGGGGGTTAGATAGTGTGGAGAAAATGCAGACATTGTAAAACTAATTTCTTTCAAGGTGGTCGAGCATATCAAAATATATGCCCTGAATGTCGTTATGAGAATAAACGTAGGGCTAGAATTAGAGCATCTAATAAGCAAACTCATTCTGTTGAAAGAACATTTATTACATTACGGGGAAGTATTCTTGGAACTGAGAGAAATTATCCAAAAATAACTTGTCGTTTCTGTAAAGAACTTAAAAGCGCAACTAGAATAAATACACAATATTGTATTAATTGTAATAATTTGCGACCAAGCACTAAACATGCTGCTGTGAAATGTAAAGCATGTGGGAATATTTATTGGGGAAAAGAAAAGAATAAAATAACTTATTGTAGTCCTTCTTGTAAAGAATTGTTGCGTGAACATCACGAATGCGTAATATGTTCTACTAGAATAAATGCAGAAAAGCCCATCAATACGATGTATTGTTCAGTTGATTGTAAACATAAGTTAACAAAAATAAATAATTTAAGAAAAGATAGAGATGCTAAAGGGGTGGTTTTTACACCCGAATTACGATATAAGAAAGCATGTAAATTAGGCGTTAGTGAAAAAATATTGGATGAATTTAGGAGAGATTTGAATGAGAGCAAAAACAACCACTCACGTTGAATATGAAATTTGTAAAGCAATATTAAATTCCGAAGAGTTAGGTTTAGTTATTGAAGAGGTTAAGGCTGAAATGGTTCCTGAAGGGGATAGCATAGCGGAAAAGAGATTCAATAACGGAACTCAAAGTCTATCTCAATTATTACAAAATATTGTTGATAGAAGATTACACAGAATACCAAAAAACCATCAAGATTATACCATTAAAGGTGATTAAAATGGGGGATGAAAGTCCTAGAGAAGAATGGGAAGTTATTAGAGCGAAGACAATAAAGAAGTTGTTTCCTAACGCTCCAATTAAAACCGTTTGCCGTGTATGTAAAGGAACCTTTCCTAATCCTATTCTTAATGGGAGTGCTATTTCAGTTTCTATGTGCAATGAATGTAGAAAACCTTACTTGAAAAAGAACCAAACAAAAAAGAAGAAAACCAAGATACCTAAAGTAGTAAAAATAGTTGATACTAAGGTAACTTATGAGAAAAAGAATTTAGAAGAAATTAAAACATTAAAAGATTATTTGGAGATGAAGATATGAATAAAACAAAAACAGTTAAAAGTATAGAAGAACAAATGGAAGTATTTCAAAATGAGATTGAAAAAGAAAGAAAAAAACTACCAAAAGGTAAGATGTTAATCGTAGAATGTTATACAGATGGTAGTGGAATTGTAATGAGTTTTACAACAAAAGAAAGAAAAAAGGGAGATAATGAAGTTCTTATTGAGATAAATACATTGAAGAAAGAAACCATAAAAGAAGTTATGGAGGAAATGGAATGAAAAGAAAAATATTAATTATAGGAGCAGGAGGAATAGGAAGTTTTCTTATCCCTCTTTTAGACAAAACTAACTTGTATAGAATTACGGTATTCGACCCCGACATAGTGGAACTAAAGAATGTTTCATATCAAAATTTTAGTAAAGAAGATGTTGATATGAAAAAGGTAGCAGTAATGAAGAGAGATTATCCATCCATTACTAAAGCCGAACATTTCTTGGTTCTTACTGAAAGACAAATTAAAGGATTTGATTTGGTTGTCTGCTGTGCAGATAATCTCGACGTAAGAAGATTACTTTATAGGTCTACGACTGAATGGTTAGATTTAAGGGCGCAGGGTAGAAATGGAGCATTCATTAGTTATAAGACTCCAAAAACAATGTTTGATACTGTATTAACTGGACCAAAGGGAAATTTTTCGTGCCAAACTAATGAATGGAAGGGAGAAAAACAGAGTATTCATTTCACTCATGTAGCAATTGCAGGAATGGCCGCACAATGGATGCAAAGATGGTTTGTTAATAATGATGATGTTGCTGATTATAAGGTTGTGAATATATGAATGAGGATTATGAAGCGGGAGATATTGCTCCATTAATTATTACCCCGACAGGGTTATATTTTTCTTGTGAAATAGTAGAAATAACCTGCCCTGCATGTGGTGAATTATTTAAGGGAACTAAAAGAGATGCTGGTGGGTTTATTGCTGGACATCAAGCCTACCACGAATTTACAAACGCTCAAGATATGTTAATAACATCATTAGGTGGGGTATAATGTTAGTATTAAATGGCCGCTGGAAAGAAGAAATTAAATTGGCGTTTAATGAAGGGAAAGCCATAATTCAATTATTTAATCATCTAAACCCTAGAGGAGAATTTCTAGAAACAATTTGGCAAATGAGTCAAACTGCATTCGATACTCCTAGAGAAATTCAAGTAGTAATTGATGCTAATAATGAATTGTTTATTGATTTTGGAACGGCTTCTTTTGTGAATTTTTCAGATGAAGAATCTCTTAAGGGAATGAAAACACCTATTAGGTGCTGGGTTCACACTCATCCATTTGGTAAAGCATATTTTAGCAAGACTGATATGACTACCATTAATACTTGGAAATCCTTAATGGTTAGTGCTATTGTTTTGGGAAATAATGAACATCAAACATGGATGCAAAGTAGACCTAATGAAGCAATGCATTATACTTACTCAAGAACAGAAAAAATAAACTTAGAGTCGGAATACGCTAATTGGTTTTTAGGTGGAAGTAAAGAGGCGATATTAAAATGAAATTAGAAGCATATGGGGAATTAGTACTGTGTAAAGAAGTTAAATCTAAACATGGTGCTTTTACTATGAATGAACCAAATAAAGCAGAAGTTGTTTCGGTTGGTAAAAAGGTTAAAGATGTTAATGAAGGTGATATTATTTTTTATGAGGCTAACAAAAGTGAAGCAGTTGAAGAATATATTATTATTCACATGAGTAGTATAATGTGTAAGGTGGTAGAATGATGAATTATAGAATAATAAAAGTATCACAATGTAAAACTTGTGGGATTACTACACCCCCTTATGATGGCGAGTGTTATTGGCATCACGAAAAGGGATGTAGTGAATGTTGTGAAGGATGTAAATACTGCCTTGATGGAGTGGAGTGGATTGAATGATTGACACAGACAAATACAAAGATATGCATGGTAATCAAATTGATGTAGATGAACTGCTCGCAGAAATTAAGCGGTTGCGTGAAGGGCTACAAAAGATAGTAAGTGATTTTGAAACAAAGAAAACTGATAAGTGGCGCATGTTAAACCACATACTAGTAATACTAAAAGGAGATGATTGAATAATAATAATGGGAGAAGAAGCAAGAGAAAAAATGCTTAAAGGTATTAATTTAACTGCTGATGCAGTTAAACCTACACTTGGTCCAATGGCTAGAACTGTCGTTTTACGAGAAAGAGGAAAACCAATTATTGTTAATGATGGTGTGACTGTTGCTAAAAGCATTTACCATGAAGATGAGTTTGTAAATATGGGAGCGCAATTATTGATTGAAGTAGCCACTCAAGCCCAAAACATGGCGGGTGATGGAACTACAACTGCTTGTGTTCTCGCTCAAAGTTTCTGTTCTAAGGGAATGGAATTAATTAATGAAGGTAATAACCCTGTAATTATTTCTAATATCCTAAAACAACTAGGCGACCAACTTTCTAATAATTTATTAGAGATGGCTGCGCCTATTGAAGATTTTTCACAAATTAAGAATGTGGCCACCATCGCCGCTAACAATGATGACGATATTGGTAACTTAATTGCTGAGGCTGTTGAAAAGGTAGGTAAAGATGGGGTCATTACTGTGACTGAATCTAAGGATATGACTACTCATATTGAAATCACTCAGGGGTTGGAAATTGAGCGTGGGTATAGAAGCCCCCATTTTGCCCTTGATAAAGAAAAGAATGTTACGGAAATGGAAAACCCCTATATTCTAATATCTAACTTTAATTTAATTCGTTTCCAAGAAATTATACCAATCTTAGAAAAGGTGGCCGATAGTAAAAGACCTCTATTAATTATTTCAAGAACTTTAGAGCAACACGCTCTAAGTAATTTAATTGTAAATGTAATGGGTGGAACAGTTCAATGCTGTGCTATTGAATCACCTGATTATGGTTATGTTTCCGATTCTCTCCTTGAAGATATTGCTGTAATAACGGGTGGTAAATTTTTAGATTCTCAAACTAATATTAAACCTGAAGAGGTGGAACTGGAACATTTAGGTGAAGCCGATAAAATAATAATTGGTGAAGTTAAGACTCTTATTGTAAATGGGGCGGGAACTAAAGAAAGTGTCGCTGAAAGAGTAACTATGATTCAAAACCATCTAGAAGATGCGGCCAATGATTATGTTAGAGATAACATGAAGAAGCGCATTGCTAAGTTAATTGGTGGAGTTGCGGTATTACATGTTGGTGCTGCATCCGAGATTGAAATGAGAGATACCAAAGAAAGGGTAGATGATGCTCTTAACGCTACAAGGGCGGCTATGGAGATGGGAGTCGTTAATGGTGGCGGAATAGCACTATTGAAGGCTATGGAAGGTATTAGTGATAATGTCTTTTCGGATTGCTTGAGTGCGCCTTATGAGCGCATATTAGCCAATGCTGGAATGACTATCCCAATTCCTTACAAGGAAATTAACGCTAAGACGGGGGAAGAATGTAACTTAATTGAAGAGGGAATTATTGACCCTGTAAAGGTAACAATTTCTTCTTTGAATAGTGCTGTTTCAGTTGCTTGTTTAGCATTAACTTCTGAAGTATTGGTAGGTGAGAAAGATGAGGATTTGCACAGTCAAGGAATGTTTTGAACCGGCATGGAAAGGTTTTCGTAAATGTTTAAAATGTTTACGAGGATTAACTGCGGATAAAAGAGGCGAGGAAGAATGAAGAAGAAAAGAATATTTGCTACTCCTACATGTGATGATTGCGGACATGATGAGTTTTTACATGATTGGTCTTGCGCTAAATGCGGTTGTAAATCAAGGACTTGGAGGTAGGAAAAATGAATAAATGTTGTGAATTAATTGAAAATATAATTATTTTTGATAAGTTTGGTAAAAATGGCCCTTCATATGAAGGGTGTAAGGTTTGTGGAAGAGATTGGATAAGTGATATTAATGAATAAAAAGAAAGAAAAAAAGAAAGAAGAAAAAATCAAAGTCATTTTAGAACAAGGAGAAAAGAATATATCTTCTATGCAAAAATGTATAGAGTTTATTCTTAGTATGAGGGGTCAATTAATTATTGGCCAAGCCCTCGCTAATTCTATTAAAACAATGGAAGCGAGAATGCCTGAAATGTGGCGTGAACCTTCTAATGTTACAGATATGAAATATATTTTACGGAATTTCGGTATAGCAAAGGCTGTTACTGATTCAATAAACCAAGATACAAAATATTTTGTAAAGAAGAATGGTGAAGTTGTTGTGGAATATAATGATGCTATCCATAATAGTATTACTGCTGTTGAAGTTGCTAAACATATGCATTCAGTAGACCAATCGAATTATTATTCAGCAAGTGTTGAAGTTACCTTTAGCCCTGTGTTGATTGACGGTGGTAGTAAAGAACCTCAAGAAATAGGTTTGTGGTCATCTGATTCAGTATCAACTGATGATGAGTTTGATTTTGAGGGGGCTTAAAATGATGAACCCTAAGTATAATGTTGAGGCATTAACTTTAGTAATAGATTGTCTTGCTTTACTACAAAAGGAAATGGAATATATTTCTAACCTACCCCCAGAATTAAATGAAATCATTAAAAAATTAATTCCTACACAGTTAGGACTTTTGATGAAACTTAAATTATTAAGTGAGGAAATAGGAGAGGAAGAAAATGACTAAAGATGATTGGACTACAATAGGTAGAATACCTAGAAATTCTACTGATGAATGGATGATTAAAACAGGTAGATATTGGAATATAGATGTTGTCGATATTAGACTACATAGTAATGATAATCCAACTAAAAAAGGTGTAAGATTAAATTTTGATGAAATAAAATTATTAAAACAAATATTAGATAAGGTGAATACAAATGAAAATAGCAGAAGCGAGAAGAATATTGAAGATTGATGGTGAAAATAGAGGTCATACTCAAGCGGGCATTAAAAAGTTCGCTGAATGTTGTGACTATTGGGCAACGAAGTTTGCTCAATTTCTAGAAAGTCAAATGAATGATACTGATAGGGTTTATCCTCTCCATGTATCTGCGGCTTTTACTGAATTTATTATGAGAGGTGATTGTAATGTGGAAGTATGATGAAGAAGCGTTTAATGAATGGGTGACTGCTCATTCAAAATGGATGAAAGGTAATTTACCCAAACAGATGGCGGAAGCATTTGAGAATGAATTAGAATCTTTACTTAGCGACATGGATAAGCAAGGTTTTATGTTTTTCCACCTATTACATATGTCTACCTTAAACAAGGAAGATAATTATGATTATTGGGAAATGGCACAAGAATTGTGGAATATCACATTACCTTTAATGCAAGCCTTCAATACTATGATGATGGGACTTGCTGGAAAGGCTGGAGATGAAAGAACTCTTCATGCTATTGGTCTAGCAAATGCATTAATGATGCAAATGTTTGCACCAAGAGGCGAAGAGGAATGAGTGACAACCAAGATAGTGAACATTTTTCCTATAATAGAACATGGGAAGAAATATTAACCATGTTAGATAAAGCAGAGCGTCGCCAAAATCATTTTTTTAGCAAGTTGCAGAGAACTAAAGATAAAAAAGAGCGCATGAGATGTATGCGTAATTACAAAGCCTTAGAAGGGGTAGTCAAAGCACTACGCTGGACTTTAGGTGATAAAAATATAGAACATCCATTGGAGTGAAAATTATGAATTGGCGAGAATTTGCTAGAATAAATCAAGTAGTTGAACACACTACTCCAACTAAGAAAATTTCCACCTTTGCTAAAGAATGGGAGTTTATTACTAATAAAGAGGAAGTAATAACATTATTATCTTTAGACTTAGAACCTAACAACCTCAAATCAAAGAAGGCTCTAAAGTGGATAACCAACGCCTTAGATATTTTTGAAGAAGAAATAAGCATTTATATTCATGGGGATATTGGAGAAGCGATATATTATTTTAATGATGGGGATAGCGATGATTCTACCTTTGGACTCACTTCTGTAATCTCTTTACTCAATATGGATTGTAGTAAAAGTGATGGAGAATCTTATACTTTATTCAAAGAAGCATTCTTAGAAATGTCTGCTTTAGAACAAAAATGGTTTCTTCGTTATTGGTTAAGAACTCCTAGAAATGGAATTAAGGTAGGATTAGTAAGGAAGTTACTTGCTAAGGTCTATAAGATAAAAGAATCAGAAATCAAAAAACATAATCAATTACATTCCTTAACTGATTTAGTTTCTTATTATGAAAGAAAGGAAACCCCACCTAATAATTTAACAGTTGGTAGGTATATTTCCCCAATGCTGGCTAAAGCGGTTCCTAAAAGTAAATGGCCTAAATCTTTTCTAATAGAATACAAATATGATGGGGCTAGATATCAAATACACAGAAATAAAGATAGAATTTTCATCTTCAATCGTAAAGGTGTTCAAGTTACTGAAAAGTTTCCCGATATTACACAAATCGTCAAAGAATGGCGTAATTTACCTGCTTGTTTTATCATAGATACTGAGATTTTCCCCATTGATTTAGGGGGGCAACCAAAACCATTCAAACATATGGGAACTCGTATTCATATGAAAGATATTGCCGCTGCCGTTGAAAAATGCCCTGTAAAGTTAGCAGTTTTTGATTGCATGATGTATGATGTTGAGAATCTATTAGAAATGCCATTAAGAGATAGACTAGAATATATTACTAAGTTTCCTGAACAGGCTATAAGAGTAAATGATTCTGCTAATCAAGATGTGTTTTACAATGAAGCCATAAATGATGGTTATGAAGGTATTATGATTAAAGATTTAGAAGCAACATATCATAGCGGTAAGCGGTCATCTGCTTGGGCTAAACATAAACCACCTAGATTTGAATTAGATGTAGTTATTACAGGTGCAAGATATGGAGAGGGGCGCAAAGCATCAATTTTTGCTTCATTCGATATTGCCGTTAATGGTAAAGAAGAATTAATTTCAATTGGTTCAGTCGGGAATGGATTTTCCGATATAGATTTGCTATTACTTACTAACCAATGTAAGAAAATAGTGACGGGAATATCTAGTGGAACATATGAGGTCTTGCCGAGACACGTTCTTGAAGTCACTTGTGATTTAGTTACAATGGATAATAAGGGCAGTTATGGGTTAAGGTTTCCTAGATTGGTGCGAATGCGACAAGATAAACCTGTTAGTGATATTGCTACCGTTGAAGAATTAAAAGCAATGTTATAGTAAAGTATAAGTGGGGGGTATTATTACCCCCTACTATATGATTCAATGGCTCTTAAAATTAATCTTGGCTGTTATGGGTCAAGTGTATGTAGTCATAGACGGATTTGTGAAATATCCTGTCGAAAAGATAGCAGAAATTCCAATAGATATTGATTTCCAAATTATGGGTAGGCGAAAATTATGCAACCATTTAGAGGATAGGTTTGGTTTAGATAAAGATGTTTTTTGGAATTTACCATCAACTTCTAAAATTAGATTAGGTTGCCAATTAGGTAGAAATCTAAAAAAGGAAGTGTGATATTGGAGTTTTACACAGATGACGATATTGTTCGTTTGTGGGAAAATGAATATGGTTCTGTAACTGTAGTATCTTTTATGATATATGGGTCAATTGGTAAAAGGGATATTAAAGTATTAAATTATGCTATTAGAGATAATATCCCCATTGAACAGTTTGCACAAACGGCGGAAGTAATAGATTGGAAAATGGCCGAACTTTTTGATGTGTATTTAGGCACATGTATTCAATGGATTTTCGCTGGTGATTTTGAGTATATTGAGTTAGTGAAAGAAATTATTTCGGATGGATTGACTTATCAAAGAATAAAACATGAATGTTTTGGAGTGTTTGGAGATGTTTACGAAAGAACAACTTGAAGGGATAATTATTTCCCTTGCTCATCCCGAAATTTCGGTTGAAAGAGATGATAACCAATCTATTGGTTATAGAATTAGATTGAGGGTTCATTTTAGGAGTGTTAATGAAAATTTCCTCTCTCTTATCCAAGATACATTGACGGGTATGGATATAGATTCATACTTAAAACATAGGGAAAAAGATTCAAGACCCTATCCTTTACTTAGAATAACAAAGGTTGATAACCTAATAAATTTCCTTAACTTAATACCCGAAGACCTACCACAATCAAACAATAAATTTACTGACTTCCAAGAAGTATTGACTATTGTTTCTAACAGACATCACTTAACACAAAAAGGTTTTGAAAGGGTTTTAGAAATAAAGGGGATATTAACTTGAGCCTAATAGGAATGAGTGATAGAGAAAGACCAATACTAATAATCGGAAAAAGCGGAACAGGAAAAACTACACTCGCTAAAACACTAGTGGGAGAATCCCCATTAATTTTTTACGCTAATGAATTAGTGGATTGCGATTGGCTTTCAGTAACTAGTGATATAATAATTGAAGAAGTGCATTATAAACCTAAAAAAGATATTATAATGACTATTATCCGCAACGTAAAGAGTAGGATAATTCTTACTAGTAATAATCAAAAATCTGTATCAAAGGATATAACTAATTGTTGTAAAATTAGACGAGCCGGAAGTGCAGTTCATTCTCAAATTCAAATAAAATTAATTTCACCAAGAAGTAATGAACCCTCTAATGTGGATAAAACTATCTTTGAAATTATTTCCAATTACTTAACCAACCCTAATAGGGAAGAAGTAATTAAGATGTTGAAGCATAATAAGCCAGCCGATGTTCAGTTACTAACTTGGTTAGGTATGAACTTGCATCCTAATCGACTAACTTTTGTTGATGGTAGGGTGAAGCGTAAATGGTCAATGGATTATTTTTATGAACTGTTGGCTTATTCTCACGATGGGCGCATTTATTCTAAAGTGCAATATCCTAAGCGAGCATCTTATTCTAAAATCCCATCAATAATAACTAAATTGAAATTAAAACCTAATGAAGTTCATTTGTTGAAACAATTATTATTAGATGATGAATTTTCTCAATGGGTGAAAAAACACCTACGCTCCGATGAAACTAGAGTGATAGGTATGAAAGATAGAACTAGAGCGAGAAATGCTCCTA
>Ga0080013_1000430_pt1 | contig 59560 bp, 85 predicted proteins | sample ETNvirenome_6_85_FD_69236 | JGI IMG/M metagenome (GOLD analysis project Ga0080013, IMG submission 69236) | Marine viral communities from the Pacific Ocean - ETNP_6_85 (SPADES assembly) (version 2) | ecosystem: Environmental > Aquatic > Marine > Oceanic | place: Pacific Ocean | collected 2013-06-19 | reverse complement strand
TTTTGTAAATAAATTAAAACCTAGAAAATTCAAATGGGACTTAAGAAATAGTGATGTAGATAAAAATAAAGAAGCATCAGGATTTGTAGCACAAGAAGTACAAGAAATATTAGAACAAACAAATACGGGTTATACTGGAATTGTAGATACTAATAATCCAGATCAATACACTGTAGCACAATCTAACTTAGTACCAATATTAGTAAAAGCAGTGCAAGAACTGTCTGTAGAAGTAAAACAATTAAAACAACAATTAAACAATTAAAATCATGAGTGAAGAAGTAGAAGAGTACACACAAGAACAAGCAGATAAAGATATATTTGCATCTATGGATTCAGTTGGTATATGTGAAAGAGTTCAAGCAATTGCTGAAGCAGATAGAACTGAAGACGAAGTAGGTGACTTATTCAGAAATGAAAGACATATAGCTTTAAAAATGCAAAAACCATTATTTGTAAGTTCATTATCTTCAGATCAAAAGTCTAGGATAGATGCGCTTAATGTGTCATTATAAACCTTAAATAAACCAATATGGCAATCATACCCGTAGGACAACAATTTCATACCCTAAGCTCAACAGTAAACACTGTTGATCATGGCTCAACTCTCGCTAACTCAGGGCGTGAGATATACACAATGCAAGATGTTATTGACACTATCTCCTACTCAGGAGGCGCTATTGATGGCAGTGGTACACAATATGCACTACCTGTCTTTACAGATACTAATACTATAACAAACCTAGCTTTAGGCAATGCCGGAGAACTGCTTACATCTGGCGGGGCTGGTGCAGACCCTACCTGGACGGTAGCCACTAGCGTTTATCCACAAACATCTAGTACTATAGATTATCAAAAAGGAAATCCCGCAACAACTGGCAAGAGATATTGGATAACATTTTATTTAGAAAATACTACGGTAGGATCCCCAGATTTTGGTGTAACAACAACAGGCCCTCAAGATATGTATTTTAATAGGCAACCTCAAAATAATGACACTGATCTACCTTTTAACTTATTTTATAAGCAATATACCCCGGCTTTAGATCCCGGTTATGATGCTGCAATGGGAATTACTGGAAATATGGGTTTAAGAATACTAATGGAAGAAAGTGTAGCTGATGTTAATCTTGCTAATAGCGGTGCTACTTATCTAACTACTGGACTTACTGTATTTACAACAGACATGGCAGCTTTATCTTCTTATAGATGTCCTTTAAGATTAAGAGTAGATAATGGGGGTGCTTCTCCCGGTAATGGCACAATGAAACTAAGATTAATTTATGGAGATAACAGCTCTCCTAGCGCAGACGACAATACTGCTTTACCTTCTACGGTTTCTGTTTATTTTAGAGACACCACACTAACCACCAGCACTATGGGAAGGCCACCTTTTAATTTAGTCTGGGCTGGTGCTGATACAAGATGGGCCCAACTACATAATGCAGGGGCAGCCTATACCGCAGGCGTTGATTATACATTTACAGGAAACGGCGCAGGAGATATTGATAGAAAATATGAAATGTTTTTTCAAGATGAAATAAACGCCTATAACAGATGCTCTTATCTTAAAGTAACAGATGGAAGAGTGGTATTTGAAGATTTACCTACAGCAGATCCTGTTTCTAAAGGTGTCTTATGGAATGACGCTGGAGACTTAAAAATCTCTTTAGGATAAAAAACAGAAGTGCTCGAAAACAAATAAAAACACAAAAAAATTATTAGTATCTTTGTGGGACATATTAATTTAACAAAAAAATTATGGCAACAATACCAAGTACGTGTAAATTTCATGTAGTATCTACTACAGTTGACACAACAGATAGAGGTTCGGCAGAATTCCAATCTCAAAGAAACGTATATACAATGGCGGACATTACTGATACAGTAGATGTTGCAGTGAGTCCTTATAAAGCCGGCACAGGCACAGACTCTATAGTCCCGGTCGCGGGATCAGGAGGTTCTTCGGGGGAAATGAGTGTGTTGAGTGGCGGATGCTGTAACCGTATATCCGGTACTTCAGATTATTCAGCTATTCATGGAGGAAAAGATCACTTAATAGACGCATCAAGCTGCTCTTGGATTGGCGGCGGTCGCTGTCATACAATAACTACTGCTCTTTGTAAAGTTAATACTATAGTGGGAGGATATAATCACACTATTACAGGAAACACACGTTACGGATTTATTGGCGGGGGAAATGGCAACTGTATGTCTATAGCGCCGAATGGAGTTATGGCAGGAGGATATGATAATCTTATGAGTAACGCTGATTATTCAGCTCTAGTGGGCGGAAGAAACAATAATGTAGGTGGAGATTGTGCATTTTTAGGTGCAGGCTGCAAAAACCACGCAGACAGGGCTTTTAGTGTAGTAGTGGGAGGACAAGAAAATTGCACAGACGGCGGAACCCACAACTCGGTTCTAGGAGGTTGTGAAAACTGCCTAGAGGGAGATTATTCCGTTGTAGTAGGGGGCAAAAGCAATCATGACGATAGTTGTGCTTGCGCAATGATAATAGGAAGTAATATTACTGCAGACAGAGCGTGTACTACTTTTGTTAACAACTTATCAATTATGAATATTCCAGTTGCTTCTGCAGGATTGCCAAGCGGTGCAGTTTGGAATAACGGCGGAGTTTTAACTATCGTATAAATTTATTATATTTGTTTATTAAAATTTAATAATGAATATAATTTTCGGAATTGATGGTGGGTTAGGAAAATCCATTTTGGCAACCGCCATTATAAAAGCAATCAAAAAGAAACACCCTAAATCTCATCTTGTTGTAATTTCGGCCTATCCCGATGTTTTTCTCCATAACCCTCATGTTAATCGTTGTGTTAAAGGAGATTCCCAAACTCCTATTTATAAAGAATATATAAAAGATCAAAACTCCAAAGTCTTTGTGGCTAATCCTTATCATACTAATGATTTTATATTACATAAAAAACATCTCTTAGAAATTTGGTGCGATATGTTTGGACTAACCTATAAAGGAGAGATGCCAGAAATATTTTTAACTCAATCGGAGCTACAATATTATCAACCGTTTTATAAATCCGACAAACCTTTATTGGCTTTACACACCAATGGAGGAGGAGGTGGACAGCCGCAACAATATAGCTGGGCAAGAGATTTCCCAGCACCTTTTGTAAACACTATAATTGATTATTTTAAAAAAGATTATACTATTTGTCATATCAAACACAAAGACCAACCCTCCTATCCAGACACCTTAGCGGCAACAGATGATTATAGAAGTATTGCGATTTTATTAATGAATTCTAGCAAAAGACTCTTAATTGATAGTTTTAGCCAGCATTTAGCCGCTGCTTTAAATCTACCTTCTGTCGTAGGATGGGTAACTACAAGTCCTGATGTATTTGGTTATGAGATGCATTATAATATACTAGCTAACCCCTTTACTATAAACCCTTTATATAATCATATGGGCTATCAGCCTTTCGGATTATTTGAAGACATTAAAAACATCCCTTATAAAAAACTTGAAGATATTTTTGAGCCAGAAACCTTTATTAAAAATATTTTATCTTTGTAGTCATGGAATATTATCAAACCAATTCCTATCTTATTAACCTGGAAGTGGTTTATGAGGTGGTAACTAAAGAAAACAAAGAAAGTGGCGGCACAAATAAACGAGGGGACTAAACTTACATTAGATTTAAAAACTATAGGACTGGTAATAGCATTTACAGTTTCTTTAGCTGCAACTTATTTTACTATAACATCGACTGTTGCCAAAAACACTGAAGATATAGAAAGCATAAACACGAATAGTGTTAATTCAGTTGAATTTCAATATAAAGACGAATTAGTTCGAAGTACAATTCAAAGAGTTGAGGAAAAACAAGAAATAATGGGTGAAGATATAAAAGAAGTAAAAACTCAACTTGATAAAATAGATCAAAGATTATATGAATTAAGTAAGAGATAAATATGAAGGTCTGGGGCATAATATTAACACTCTGTTTTAGCTTTACTGCTATCAGTGGTAATGCACAAAGCTTTAAAGATCATATTTCTATTGTGCAGTATAGTGCTCCATTTACTAAGGGGGCTGAAATTTCTCTTAAACCTTTTAAGGCTCACCAAATATATACTTTTTGTATTACTGAAAAAAAAGAGATTTTTGAAAATGAAAATATTAAATATTTACCCACACTGGTATTATATCATAATGGGGAGGAAGTAGTTCGGGTGGAAAGCGGTATTACTTTAAAATTACCCGAGAATTCTGTAGTTATAATTCAGAACCATATTGATAAAATAGTAGAGAGTAAATTTTAAAAAACTTAGACCAAAAAAATGAAAAAAATATTAGCACTTATTTTACTGGTTAGCATTTCTTTAAATGCCCAGGAAAAAGAAAAAGGAAAATTCTTTAAAGACTTATATAAAGAATTATTCAAATACAGCACAATTTATGTATCGGGTGATATTAATAATTCATATGAAGAGGCGACGAAAGATTATTTCGTTCGTACTAATCCTGATGGGGGACTATATGATATACCGGTAGTTGTAGATGGCACGAATTATTATGAATTTGATTATCGCTATGGAATAGGAGTGCGTAAATTAGCGCGGTTTGATTATGAAATAAAAGACAAACATTATTATGATGGTAGTGAAAAAAATACCGGATTATCGGCACCAACTTCAGCGGTGAAAGGATTAGAGTATGTTTTCCATTGGGAAAAACAAAGAGAAAGAGACGAAGTGTTTGAAAACCATAGATATTTTTTAAGACATACAGGGAAATATCATATTGTTAAACTAGAGAGTAGAAAACAAGGAAATGTAGATTTTAATTATAATTCTGCAGAAGTGAGAGCGCGGCTGCCTATTGGGAAAAAATTAAGTATTTCAGCGGGCGCTATTTATAGAACTCATGAGCGCCCTTATGGTTATAACCCAGTAGAAATTTGGTTAAATGAAACAGACGATAACGGTAATGCTGTAAACCCATGGTATACATTAGGGTTTGAATATGGATATGATGATCATTATACTACTACTCAGTATCAAGGTCAAACTTTATATGATTGGTATTGGACAGACCCGGAAGGCAATATCGTTGCCCATACAGATTTAGAATTTAGAGAAACGGTATTTACCGATTTAATGAATCGCTATAATAAAGAACAATGGGCACTATTAGATGATTTTGGTGTTCTTTCACCTATTATAGGCCTGGATTTTTATCATTATAAAAATAAATTCTGGACGCACATGTATGCAAATTATTTACCTCCATATCATCATTATGTTAAAGGCGATGAAGACTTTAGTTATTTAAATAGAAATAATTGGGGAGTTGATAACGGGCCTACAGTTGGTGGAGATGAAGAATATGAACAATGGGAAGATTGGCAGGCAGGAATAATTATGGGCTGGAAATTATCTAAATCTATTGGATTTTTTATAGAAGGAGAATATACTAAATTCTGGGATTCTGAAATATATAATAGTTCGGTAGGATTAAATATTACTCTGAGATAATGCCTATATGGAAAGCATTAGTATTGTTAGTTGTAACAGTTGGATATATATATCTAGCTCTTAAATTTATAAACAAAAAAAAATGAAATCATGGAAGAATTTTGCATTTGTGGTTGTACTAACTGCCTTAATAATTAGTTGCGGTAGTTACAGACAAGCACCAGAAGACACAATTAAAGTCCTAGCAGTTACATCTAAAGGGGATACTATTCAATTAGACGTAAACTCGCTAAGACCAAGAGTATACCAAACTATATACCATAGCTATCCTTATTATTATAATTATTGGAGACCATCTCCTTATTATGGAGGAGGTAATTATTATTATCAAAACCAAACAGTACCAAGATATAGGCCTAGTAGTAACAACACTAGCACTAGTAATAGTAGTAGTAGCAGTACTCAAACGGGTTCAGGTTCTGGGCCAAACACATCTTCACCTATTCTTAGTAAGCCGCCTAGCAACCCAGGCTCAAATAATAAAAGTGGAAAAAACCATCATTAATATTCTCATATATTTTTTATTAACTTTGTAAGTAATAAAATATAATACTATGTGTAAAAAACTAAACAATTGGATCCAAAAACAATGGACTTGGATGTGGCAGCAAACACTAATAGATGAGCGAGCTTTAGCCGCTGCTACTGAAGTAAAAAAAAGAGCAAAAGCTACTGCTTCAGAAATTAAAGATGTAGGAACAGCCTTAAAAGAAGTAGGAAATCAATTAGGCGATATAGATGATGCGGTGAGAGGTAAAAAAAGAAGAGGCAGAAAATCTTCTAAAAAATGAACAATATTCCTCACGACAAGCTTTTACATTTTTTTTGGGGATCTTTAGCCTCATTTCCATTAATATATATTTTTGATATTCATGGATTCATTCTTTCATTAGTTTTATTTGGCGCCAAAGAAATAATTTATGACAAATGTATGAGTAAAGGAAATCCGGAAGTGTTAGATTTTGTTTTTTCAAGTATTCCGGCGGTATTATATATAATCTTAAAAAATACACAATGGATAGAGTTAGCAAGCATATAACATACGCAGAAGGAATCCACTCAAATACAGCCAAAAGAAAAGGGATTGATAATACACCTAATCAAACTCAAGTAGAGGCGATGAAATTATTGGCATCTGAAATATTTGAACCTCTTCGGGAATGGGTTGGAGGCCCCATTAAAGTTAATAGCTTTTTTAGATCAGTGGCTTTAAACGAGGCAATTGGAGGCGCAGCGTCTAGCCAACATTGCAAGGGGCAAGCAATAGATATTGATGATGTGTATGGGAGAAAATCAAATGCTGAGATGTATAACTGGATTAAAGAAAATCTTTCGTTTGACCAAATTATTTGGGAATTCGGTACGGATATGCAGCCTAATTGGATACACATCTCTTTCATTTCAGAAGAAGAAAATAGAAACAAATGTTTAAAAGCATATAAAGAACATGGCAAAACTAAATATAAAGTGATATAATGAGCAAAAAAAAATTCAAAGAAACGACCGTGGGCAAACTGCTGTTGGGGGCGGCCTCAATTGTGTCTCCACAATTAGCCCAAGTACTCACAGGTGTTACCTCACCGCAAGAAGCTTTGGCACAAATTACCAAATCTGATATTGCGCCTGAAGACAAGATAAAACTTCAGCAAATGATGTATGATCAACAAAATAAAGAAATGGAAGCTGTTACTGCTAGGTGGAACGCTGATTTATCAGCTAATGGGAGTTGGTTAACCCGTAATGTAAGACCAATGGTTTTAATATGGTGTATTGTAATTTTTTCATTTGCAGGCATTTTAGACAGTGTTGAGGATATTCCTTTTCAAATTAATAGCCTCTGGAATGACACCTTTGAGAAGGTCATGATGGCAGTTATTTTGAGCTACTTCGGCGGAAGGTCCTATGAAAAAGGCAGGTCAATAATGAAATAATGGCAAGAAAAATTGTTTTATTCCAATATAAGAGAAAGAAACCTAAAAAAAGACCAGGAGTACATGCAAAAAGCAAAACTAGTCGAGGAAAAAAAAGTAAGCTTTATCGGAAGCGTTACCGAAGCCAAGGAAGAAATAGATAAATTAAATTATTAGTATCTTTGTAGGAGATATTAATTTAACAAAAAATTATGGCAACAATACCAGTAGCACAGAAATTTCATACCGTAAGTTCAACGGTAAACACCGTTGATCATGGCTCTGCTGAGTTTCAATCTCAGCGAGGCATATATACAATGCAAGATATTATTGATACTGTCTCTTTTTCAGGAGGCTCTATTGATGGATCTGGCGCGCAATATGCATTACCTGTATTTACAGATACAAATACTATAACTAACTTACCACTTGGCAATGCGGGTGAAATACTTACATCAGGTGGTGCTGGGGTTGATCCTTCTTGGGCTTCTGCAGCTTATCTACCACTCGCTGGTGGAACTATGGCTGGTAATATTGCTATGGGCGGTAATAGTATTAGTGGTGTAGGAGATTTTACAGTTGGTGGAGCAATGACTGTAGAAGCAGGTGGAGATACCACTATAGATGGAGAATTAAAAGCAGATGGTGGATTAACTGTAACGGTAGATTCTTATGCAGATAATGCTGCTGCAATAGCAGGTGGATTAGCAGTTGGTGCTGTTTATAGAAATACTTCTTCAGCAGGTGGAGATCTACTTGGAATAGTACACTAAAAATTTAAAAGATGGCAGCTAAAGTAACAGTATTAGAAAATCAATAATTATGCTTATCTTTGTAAAATAATAATTTAAAAATCAAATAAAATGAGTGAAAAAAAAGTAACAAAAGTTAGTGAAGAACATTTAACAAAATTACAAACCGCGAATAAAGAATTTGCGATGATTCAAAAAAACTTAGGAGACATGGCAATTCAAAAACACCAAGTGCTTAAAGTTTTAGACACCAAAAGAGCTGAGTTTCAAGAACTAGAAAAAGAATTAATAGAAGTTTATGGAGATGATGTAGTAATTAATTTAGAGTCTGGAGAAGTAAAAGAAGCTGAAAAAAAAGAAGAAGTTAAAGAGTAAAAAATAATGGCTAAGATAAGTAATTTGATTGCATACCCTACAGTAACTCCTACTTTAGGAGATTATGTGGTAGGTACGGATATTTCTGATGGTAATGCTACGGTAAATTATTCTTTTCAATCGATTGCAGATATCCTGCCGAACCAAACTTTAGAAGAAGTATTAGCAGAAGGAAATACAGCCACTAATAATATTATTTTAACCGGAAATATTTCAATCAGTGGCACCTATGGGGATACCAGTGGCGATGTAGGCACGGCAGGCCAAGTATTATCTTCAACGGGTACAGGAACAAATTGGGTAGACAATGTAGATGGAAGCGGCACATTAAATACCGTTGCTAAATGGACACCTGATGGAAATACATTAGGAGACTCTAATATTACTGACAATGGTACTACAATAAATATTACATCGGCAGCGTCATATTTTGAAGTGAGGGCTTCAGGAGGATCTGAATTTCAAACTAACGTACTCTTTACCGCAAGAGCCACAACCGATAATATACTTCATATAGATGATGGATTAGAAGATGGGCTGGCTAATGCAGGAGGAAGTGGACAAATATTATCTTCAACCAGTACAGGAGTTTTATGGATTGATCAATTGCCTTCAGGCCTTGTATATAAGGGAACCTGGGATGCCTTGACCAACGCAACTGCAGATGGCCCTTTAGCCTCAGGAGTTGGAACACCAGGGAATTATTATATAGTAAAAATAGCAGGAACAACCAACTTAGATGGCAATAATACATGGGAAATCGGAGACTGGGCGGTATTCTCAAGTACGAATGTATGGCAAGAAATAGATAATCAAAACATATTTTCTGGAAGTGGCACCGCTAATACGATGACTAAATGGACTGGTACGCAATCTTTAGGAGACTCTAATATTACCGACAATGGTACTACCATTGACATCGGAGATAGCACAGCTACCACTGTAACCTTTTCAAACACAGGTAATGCAGAAGTAGCAGCCAGTGTAGGGACTTGGAGATTTAATAATACTGACGTAAGTTTTTCACCCGGTGTACAGCTAATGGATGCGTCTGCGGGCCCTGGAACAGCAGGACAAGTATTATCTTCAACTGGTGCACAAGTACTTTGGACTGACACGGTAGATGGAAGTGGTACTTTAAATACCATTCCAAAATGGACTCCTGACACAGATACCTTAGGAGATAGTAATATTACAGATGATGGTGCTACTATTACTTTAACAAGCTCACGTGTTTATATAAACACTACTGATACCACAATAACTCCAAGTAATTTATTTGTAGTTGCTGGAGATAGTGAGCTTAGGGGAGACATACAGATAGGTGATGCAGCCGCAGCGGAAGTATGCACACTCCTTACCAAAACTTTTGTTGATAGTGGAACTTACTTTAGAATAAATGGAGAGTTACGAGATGCTGGAGACAGTATGGGCGTAGCAGGTCAAATTCTATCCTCAACAGGAACTACAGTGGACTGGATTAACGCTCCTTCAACTACAGTGAGCGCAGATGGATCAAGAAAAATAAATGTAACTATTCTTTCAGCAGCTTTATTGTCGATTGGAGTTACCCCTATAGATTTAATTCCTGCACCTGGACTTAACAAACTTATAGTCGTAGACGATATATATATGTACAATGATTATGGAACCGTAGCTTATAGCAATGTAGGAACAGTGTCAGGTTTATTTTATTCTACTAGTCTTACAGCTAGCGATATAATATGTCAAATTCCTACATCTTTTTACACTTCTGGGACGGGGATGAGGAAAAACTTTTTTAAACCACACGATCAAACAAGTCTACTTAAAAATGACAAGGTAGTACTTGGAAACACAACTGCAACAAATTTATTAACGGGAGACGGTAATTTTTATGTTACTCTTACATATAAAATATTAAATGCTGCAGACATGTCTGTAGATATGTCCTAACTAGGAAAGTAAATAAAATTTAATATATAATGGATATAAGAAAAGTCTCCATCGGGGCAGATTATAAATCTAGTTCTATGCATTACATAGTCGGTCAAGACGTCCTTGGCGGAAATTACACAATACACCTTATCAGACAAGATCAGTCTTCAAACTCAATAAAAATTTGGATTCAACAACGAGATGAGATACTTTTGTGGAAAGAGTTTAATTCCCAAATGCCTATAGCTATAGAATATAATATAAATTTTTAAATGAGATCTCCATACTATTTTATTGTAAAGCCTGTAAATGGCAGACGTTATGACAATATAAAAAATATAGGAGGAATCGATTTTGTGACGAGCGTTTCACAAGAAGATCATTTAGCTACAAATAGATTTGCAGAAGTAATTTCTTGTCCTCTTTCCTATGAGGGAGAAATAATTCCTGGGGACATACTTTTAGTTCATCATAATGTATTTAAAATATTTTATGACATGAAAGGAAGAGAAAAAAGCGGGAGAAGCTTTTTTAAAGATGATTTATTTTTTATTGCATTTGATCAATTCTTTTTATATTATCATAATGAAGAATGGAAAACACATTCTAAATATTGTTTTATTAAACCTATTCCTCTTCAAGATTCATGGATTTTAAAACCAGGTGGCGAAGAGCCATTAACGGGAATTGTAAAGTATACTAACCCTATGCTTACTAAATTAGGTGTAAAAGAAGGCGACGAAGTTTTATTTGAACCTCAGTGTGAGTATCCTTTTCATATTAATGGAGAAAAAATATATAGAATGTTTTGGAATAATATTACCATGGTTTTATGAAAGAATCAAAAAAATTAAAATTAGAAATAATAAAGGCAGGTCGTCAGGCAGTTGAACAGCTTATTAAAGTGGCAAAAGAAGATATTATAAAATATGATAAAGATGATGAGTTGGCACCAGATAGATTAAAAAATGCAGCGGCCACTAAAAAGCTTGCAATATTTGATGCGTTTGAAATACTCTCACGCATTGAAACAGAAAAAGAAATGCTAAACGGTGTGGTAAAAGAGGAGGAAAAAATACAACAAGGATTTGCAGAAAGAAGATCTAAATAAATTATATCAGGTTATACCTAATCATGTTTCTAAGCAGTCGATGTTGAAAATGAATCAACATAAGTCTTGGGAATACGGCTATAATCCTAAACATGATTTTGTAGTAATAAGCCAAGATGGAACAGTGGGGGAGATATATAATATTAATGGCTTGTTAATTGGCCTACCTCTGCAGCCTAAAAAAATATACAAAAGATCCAAAAAAAAAGCAGATCAATATTGGGAGGCTTTCCCATATGCTAAAGAATTATCGCGAATTTCTACTATATTTCAGTGGAATGAGACTCCTAATGAATTTAAAGATAAATGGGTAGATTATATTGAAAACGAGTTTAATAGAAGAGAAGAAGGATTTTGGTTTTACAACAACGGAACTCCTCTTTATATTACCGGGACTCACTACATGTATTTACAGTGGACTAAAATAGATGTAGGAAAGCCAGATTTTCGTGAAGCTAATAGGATATTTTATATATATTGGGAAGCGTGTAAGGCAGATAAGCGAAGCTTCGGAATGTGTTATTTAAAAATAAGGAGATCAGGATTTTCGTTTATGGGCTCATGTGAGGCAGTCAACACAGCCACAATAAGTAAAGATGCTAGGATCGGAATTCTTTCAAAAACAGGAGCAGATGCTAAAAAAATGTTTACCGATAAAGTCGTTCCTATATCCAACCATTATCCTTTCTTTTTTAAACCTATTCAAGACGGAATGGATAGACCTAAAACAGAATTAGGATATAGAGTACCTGCTTCTAAGATTACTAAAAAAAATATGTATGAGATAGAAAAAAATGAATTAGAAGGATTAGATACCACAATTGACTGGAAGAATACTGCGGAGAATAGTTATGATGGAGAAAAGCTAAAACTTCTTATTCATGATGAATCTGGAAAATGGATGAGGCCAGATAATATAATTAATAACTGGAATGTTACTAAAACCTGTCTAAGACTAGGAAGTAGAGTAATAGGAAAATGCATGATGGGCTCCACCTGTAATGCGTTAGATAAAGGAGGGGATAATTTTAAAAAACTATTTTATGATTCTAATGTAGCAGATAGAAATCAAAATGGTCAAACTAAAAGCGGGCTCTATAACCTATTTATTCCAATGGAATGGAATTTTGAAGGCTATATAGATAAATATGGGATGCCTTTATTTTATACTCCTACTACTCCGGCGGAGGGAGTGGATGGAGAATATATATATCGAGGAGCTATAGATTATTGGAAAAATGAAGTAGAGTCATTAAAAAGAGATCCAGATGTTTTAAATGAATTTTATAGACAATTTCCTAGAACTGACTCTCATGCTTTTAGAGATGAAAGCAAAGAAGCTCTTTTTAATCTTACTAAAATATATCAACAAATTGACTATAACGACTCTTTAATTAAAGAACATTACATCACACGAGGTAGATTTAGCTGGAAAGATGGAGTAAAAGACACCGAAGTTGTGTGGACGCCTGATTTAAGAGGAAGATTTTTAGTATCTTGGTTACCAGAAAAGAATTTACAAAATAACAAATTAAATATAAACGGAAAATACGCTCCTGCCAACGAACATATTGGAAGTTTCGGATGTGATTCTTACGATATTTCAGGAACGGTAGGAGGAGGAGGATCCAATGGAGCACTACATGGCCTAACTAAATTTAATATGGACAACGCTCCTAGTTATGAATTTTTTTTAGAATATGTAGCGCGACCGCAAACGGCAGAAATCTTTTTTGAGGAAGTATTAATGGCTTGTGTATTTTACGGAATGCCAATTTTAATTGAAAACAATAAACCTAGATTGTTGTATCATTTTAAAAATAGAGGTTATCGTAAATATAGTTTAAACAGACCGGATAAAATTTTTAATAAATTATCTAGAGCCGAAAAAGAAATAGGAGGAATCCCTAACAGTTCGGAAGAAGTTAAACAAGCTCATGCAAGCGCTATTGAGAGCTATATTGAAAAACATGTAGGGATAGATTTAGAAGGATCGTTTAGAGAAAAAAATGACATGGGAGTAATGTATTTTAATAGAACATTAGAGGATTGGGCTAGATTCAATATAAACCATCGAACTAAATTTGATGCATCTATTAGTTCGGGCTTAGCTATAATGGCTAATCAAAAACATCTTTACACCCCCCAAAAAAAAGAGTCAAAAATAAGCATTAACTTTGCAAGATATAATAATAAAGGTTACCATAGCGAAATTCTTAATTAATGAAAGACGTAACAATTGACATAAACCCAAGAGGTTTTCCAGACCTCTTTGTTTCAGATAGCGAAAAAGATACATTGGAATACGGATTGCAGATAGGCCAAGCTATACAATACGAGTGGTTTAGAAAAAGTGGAAATCAATGTCGGTTCTATGGGCAATGGCGAGATTACCATCGATTAAGACTTTATGCGCGTGGAGAACAGCCGGTACAAAAATATAAAAACGAACTAGCTATTGATGGCGATTTAAGTTATTTGAATTTAGATTGGACGCCAGTTCCAATTATTCCAAAATTTGTTGACGTTGTAGTAAATGGGATGAATGATAGATTATTCAAAGTTCAAGCCTATGCCCAGGACGCATTATCGGCAGAAAATCGTTCAGCATTTCAAGACATGATTGAAGCTGACATGGTAGCTAAACCTATCCTTCATCAAATCCAAAAAGGCTTTGGGGTTAATCCTTTTGCTACTGATCCTGATGAACTTCCTAATAATGATGAAGAGCTTGCACTTTATATGCAGTTAAATTACAAACCAGGTGTTGAAATAGCCGAAGAAGAAGCTATAAACACTTTATTTGAAGAAAATCATTATGCGAACGTGCGTAAACGCGTTGACTATGATATAGCCGTGATAGGCATAGGAATTACTAAACAATATTTTTTACCAGGTGAAGGAGTTAAAATTGATTATGTGGATCCAGCCAATGTAGTGTATAGTTATACCGAGGATCCTTATTTCAAAGATTGTTTTTATTGGGGAGAAATCAAAACAGTTCCTATGACAGAATTAATTAAGATTGATCCTAGTTTAACAAATGATGATCTTACCGAAATAAGTAAATACAGCCAAGCGTGGTATAACTATTATAATTTATCCCAATTTTATGAAAATAGTATTTTCTATAGGGATACTGCCACCTTGCTTTATTATAATTATAAAACTACCAATACTATTGTTTATAAAAAAAAGAAATTAGAAGGAGGCGGTGTAAGAATGGTAGAAAAAGACGATCAATTTAATCCACCTGAGGAAAAAATGAAGGATGGAAACTTTGAGAAAGTAGAGAAAAAAATTGATGTATGGTATGAAGGAGTTATGGTAATGGGAACTAATATAATGTTAGAATGGAAAAAAATGGAGAATATGGTGAGACCGCAATCAGCTTCTCAACACGCCATGCCTAATTATATAGCCTGTGCTCCAAGAATGTATAAAGGAATGATAGAGTCTTTAGTGCGTAGAATGATAAGCTTTGCAGATTTAATACAAATAACTCACCTTAAATTACAACAGGTAATTGCTAGATTAGTCCCCGATGGGGTATTTATAGATGCAGATGGATTAAATGAAGTAGATCTAGGGACAGGAAACGCCTATAATCCACAAGATGCATTAAGATTGTATTTTCAAACAGGGTCAGTAATTGGACGCAGTTTTACGCAAGATGGAGAATTTAATAACGCTAAAGTTCCTATTCAACAATTAACCGCAAGCAGCGGACAAGGAAAAATTAATAGTCTAGTGGCTAGTTATAATCATTATTTAGATATGCTCAGAAGTGTAACCGGATTAAATGAAGCTAGAGATGGTAGTAAACCGGATCCTTATTCATTAGTTGGGGTACAAAAACTTGCTGCTTTAAATTCAAATACTGCAACGCGCCATATATTAGAGGGTAGTTTATATATAACCCAAACTTTAGCTGAAGCTTTATCGATTAGAGTAGCAGATATTTTAGAGTTTGCGGAATTTAAAGAAGAATTTAAAATGCAAATCGGCAAATATAATGTAGCTATTCTGGAAGAAATAAACGAATTATACATGTATGATTTTGGCATATTTATTGAAGTAGCGCCAGATGAGGAAGAAAAAGCTCAACTTGAACAAAATATCCAAATGGCTCTTTCTAAAAATGATATAAACTTAGAAGATGCAATTGACATTAGAGAGTTAAAAAATATAAAACTTGCCAATCAATTATTAAAAATTAAAAGACAAAAGAAGCAAGACCAAGATCAGCAATTTGCTATGCAGCAAAAACAAATGGATGCACAAGCTAAAATGCAGGTGGTACAAATGCAATCTGAACAAGAGATGCGTAGAATACAAATGGAAGGGCAAATACAAATGCAAGGAAAACAAGCTGAAGTAGCATTTGAAATTGAAAAAATGAAAAATGAAGCTATGCTTAAACAACAGTTAATGCAACATGAATTCAATTATAATATGCAGCTCAAAGGGCGTGAAGAACAATCTATCGATAAACGAGAGAAAGAAAGAGAAAAAGCTAAAGATAAAAGAATTAGTCAAGCCAACACAGAGCAATCTAAGTTAATACAACAGAGAAAAAATAACTTACCACCTATAAGTTTTGAATCTAATGAAGACTCTTTAGATGGTTTTGATTTAGCGGAATTTGAGCCAAGATAGCGCTTAATTCAATATATATATAATTAGTAACTTTGTAAAAAATTTAATCAAATGGAAATAAAAGTAAGGCATTTAGGCGAAGTAGAGTCTAAATCAACACAAGAAATAGAAAAAGAACTACTTGAAAAACACGAAGCTGAACACGAAGGGGAAACAATAAAAGAGGAGAATGTTATAGAGAAAATAAACCTACAAACACCTCCTGAAGTAAAAGAAGAAACAGAAAAGGTTGAAGAGCCTGTAGAAGAAGAGGTAGAGGCTGCCGAAGAGGAAGCTCCCGAACCTACTTCTATGTCAGAAGAAGAAGTTCTTTCTTTTATTACAAACAGATACGGAGAAGAAGTAACTTCTCTGGACGACTTAGTCAATAAGCGTGAGACATCGGAAGAATTACCTGAAGATGTAAAAGCGTATTTTGATTATAAAAAGGAAACAGGAAGAAGTATTGAAGATTTTGTTCGTTTACACGAAAATATTGACGATAAAACCCCTGATTCTATTATTGCTAGCTACTATTCCTCTACTGAAGAAGGTCTAGACGCCGAGGACATTAAGTATTTAATGGATGAAAAATTCGGTTATGATGAAGACCTAGACGATGTTAAAGAAAAAAGGAAAAAAGAGTTAGCAAAAAAAAGAGAGCTATCTAAAGCTAAAAAGTTCTTTAAGGAACAACAAGATAAGTACAAACTTCCACTTGAGTCAAGGGAGGCATTATCTGATGAGGTTCAAAAACAACTTGAAGCTTACAGAAAGCACATAGATGACACTGCCACTACAAAAGAAGTGGTAGAAAAAAAGACAGATTGGTTTGATAAAGAAACCGATAAAGTCTTTAATAAAGATTTCAAAGGTTTTGAATTTGTTATTAATGATAAGAAAATGTCTTATTTGCCAGGATCAGCAGCTGAGGTAAAAGAATCCGGTCAGAGTCTAACTAATTTTGTTTCAAAATATTTAGATGACAAGGGATTTGTAACAAACGCTGGCCAGTATCATAGGGCCTTATCTATGGCACTGAATCCCGATAAATACGCCAAGTTCTTTTATGAACAAGGCCAAGCGGATGCAGTAGAAAATATGTCTAAAAAAACAAAAAATATAAATATGGACATAAGGACTACACCGCAAGTTACCGCTAAATCAGGATTCAAAGTAAGGTCTTTAAACCAAAGCTCCGGCCGAGGCTTAAAGATTAGGAGTATAAAAAAAAGTAATTAACAAATTTAAAAATTAAAAATTATGCCAGGAACAGTTCAAGCAGCCCCTACGTATGCGTTACAACCAAGTGCGGAAAGGGTCGCAGTTCAATCAAACTACATAACAACTTTCAACTTCTTAAATCAGTATCTTCCAGATACGTATGAGAAAGAATTTGAGAGATACGGGAATAGAACAGTAGCATCATTCTTAAGAATGGTAGGCGCTGAAATGCCTTCAAATTCTGACCTTATTAAATGGGCAGAACAAGGGAGGTTGCATACCAAATATACCAACTGTACTTCAGGAGCAGCAGCTGCTCAAGATGTTGCAACAATCACAGTAAATGACGTTTTAGTGCCAGGTACTGGAGGAATTGCAATTAGAGTAGGCCAAACAGTAATGTTGACAGATAACACTGTCGCTTCAACCCTTTGGAATAAAGGGATTGTAACAGATGTGGACTACGTAGCAGGTACATTTGATATTGCATACTACGAAGCAGGTGGTCAAACATTTGCTGCAGGTATAGCATGTTCATTATTTATATATGGTTCTGAATTCCAAAAGGGATCAGTTGCTATGGCGAATTCATTAGAAGCAGATGATGTATTCTTCCAAAACAGTCCAATTATCATAAAAGACCTATACGAAGTATCAGGTTCGGATATGGCTCAAATTGGCTGGGTTGAGGTTACAACAGAAAACGGAGCAACAGGATACTTATGGTATTTAAAATCAGAACATGAAACAAGATTAAGATTTGAAGATTATCTAGAAACAGCAATGGTAGAAGCAGTTCCTGCGGAAGTAGGATCAGGTGCGATCGCAATTGCAGCTGGTGTTGCATCAGGTACAGGTAATAAAGGATCAGAAGGATTGTTTTATGTATTAGGATTAAGAGGAAATGTATGGGGCGGTGGTATACCAGCGGCTCTTGCAGACTTTGACGCTATAATTCAGAGATTAGACAGACAAGGAGCTATTGAAGAAAATGTATTATTTGTAAACAGAGAGATGTCTTTCGATATGGATGATATGTTAGCAGCACAAAATTCATACGGTGCTGGTGGTAGTTCATACGGTCTATTTGATAACGATGAAGAAATGGCGCTGAATTTAGGCTTTACTGGATTCAGAAGAGGATATGATTTCTATAAAACAGACTGGAAATATCTTAACGACCCAACAATGAGAGGGGCTATAGTAGGAGGAAAAATCAACGGGGTACTTGTACCAGCTGGTTCAACTTCTGTTTATGACCAAGTTTTGGGTAAAAACGCTAAGAGACCTTTCTTACATGTTAGATATAGAGCGTCTGAAACTGAAGATAGGAGATATAAAACATGGATTACAGGTGGCGCAGGTGGCGCAGCTACTACAGGCACTGACGTAATGCAAGTTAACTTCTTATCAGAAAGAGCGCTTTGTACTTTAGGTGCAAATAACTTCTTCTTATTTCAAGATGCATAGTTAATAGTAATAATGAAGGGGTGAGATTCTCGCCCCTTTCATTATATTTTAATCAAATTAAATTTTAATAAAATGAAAAAAGAAAAAAAAGTATACGTTAATAAAGTATACAAACTTACCAAAGATGTGGCTCCCTTATGCTATATGTTAGCCACTAGACACACTAAACGAAAAACCTTATTATATTTTGATGAAGAAACCGGTGTTAACCGCGCTCTACGTTATGCGAGAAATCAAAAATCTATTTTTGAAGATGAGCAAGATGGCAATGCTATTTTAGAACCTGTTGTTTTTGAAGACGGCATGTTAATGGTTAATAAAGAAAATCAAATATTACAAACATTTTTAGAGTATCATCCTGGAAACGGTAATGTTTTCCATGAGGTAGACACCGAGAAAGATGCAGAAGTAGAAATGGAAGCCTTAAACTTTCTGTTAGATGCTCAAGTAGCAGCACGCGATTTAAGCGTAAATAAGCTCGAATCAATTGCCAGAGTACTAATTGGCCAAAAAGCTGATAAAAAGACAACAGCGGAGCTTAAAAGAGACGTATTAGTGTTCTCTAGAAAAGATCCACAAGCATTTTTAGATTTAGTCAATGATCCTATGTTAGAATTGCAAGATGATGTGGTAAAGCTATTTGGTTTAAGCAAGCTTGTAAAGAGAAATAAAGACAAGGATATTTATTTTAATTTACCTAAAAATAAAACAAAATTAATGACGGTGCCTTATGGCGAAGATCCTGTTTACATTGTGGCATCCTTCTTTCAGAGTGATGAAGGAGTAGAGACTTATAAGCTTTTGAAAAAAATGTTACAATAAAATATAGAGCTCTGTAGGACGGCTCAATAAAAATGAAATCCTTATTTTTTTATGTATCTTTGTATAAATACTATACAAGATGATTAACGAAGTAAGAAATGCTGTTATGTCTGTTATTAATAAGAATAACTACGGATATATTTCTCCGTCTGATTTTAACTTATTTGCAGAGCAAGCGCAACTCGATATTTTCGAGGATTATTTTTACCTATATAACAACCAATTAAACTCTGAAGTCGCACGAGCTTCTGGTTCAGGCTATGCTGACCTTACTAAAGGGTTAATTGAAGTTATTGATAGTTTTTCGGTAAATACATTTCTTACCCAGGTAGGGCAAGCTAACACTTATAATTTACCGGATGATTATTATTTAATTGATAAAGTATTTTACTATTCTAACCTCCTAGATTCTGGCACTGCTAGTGGAACCGCGGCTTTTCAATTAATTGACGCTACTCAAGATTTTTTAACAACAGTTAGTGTTGGCAGTCTTGTGGTTAACAGTACTATTTCACGGCAAGCTTATGTGGTATCTGTGGATAATGATACTACTCTTACTTTAAGCACTGATATTATAGTAGCGGGACAATCCTATAGTATTTATTCTAATACTCATATTAGAGAAGTAGAAAGAGTAACACAGAATAAAATATTTTATTTAACCAATTCAAATTTAACTGCTCCTACTACAACTTTTCCGGCCTATGTTTTAAATAGCGCCACTACAGCTGCGACGGGAAACACTATTACCGTTTACCCTTCGACTATTACTGGAGTTGCGGATATACATTCTCAATATGTAAGATATCCTTTAGCTCCGAAATGGACTTATGATACATTAGTATTAGGGGAGCCCATGTTTGATGCTTCAGCGGTAGATTATCAAGACTTTGAATTACCAGATGCAGATATGAATGGACTCGTAAATAAAATATTAGAATACTCAGGGGTTTCAATAAGAGAGCCAGCAGTAACTAAATTTGGACAGCAATTAGAAGCTGAGGATAGATTAACTGAAAATCCACCAACTATTAGAAAATAATTATGGCATATTTAACAGGATATCAATATTACGAAAATGCAGGAAACATTCCAGAAAATGAAAACTGGGGGAGTTATCAATATGTCACACTAGATGAGATAGTAAATAACTTTATGTTAATATATAACGATAATAAGCAGTTAATAAATAACGTAAACAGGTTTCAAGTTTTATTTCATGCAAAACGAGCTATTCAGGAACTTAATTATGATGCCTTTAAAGAAATTAAAGTATTAGAATTAGATGTATGTGCAAACTTAAGATATGTATTGCCTCCTGATTATGTAAATTATGTAAGAATATCTATGTATAAAAATGGGTATTTATGGCCATTAGTAGAAAATATACAAATTAATTCCGCTACTAGTTATCTCCAAGACCATGATTGTAAAATTCTATTTGATATCAATGGAAATATATTAGAAGCAGAATTTTCAGCCGTAGACAGGCAAAGAATGGCAGGTACTAAAAAAACTATTTACTTAGGCCCGGGGCCTTATAACGGAAGACAAGGTTATTGTATAGGGGGCTGCTGGTATTTTGATTATGCGTTTGGTTCAAGATTTGGATTAAACACAGAAACTGCTAATGCTAATCCTACATTTAAAATAGATAAAAAATCAGGGGTAATTAACTTTAGTTCAGCTATGGCTAATGAATTGTGTGTATTAGAATACGTATCAGATGGAATGGAAAATGGCAATGATGCTTCGGTAAGTGTAAATAAATTATTTGAAGAATATGTTTATGCATATATAAGGTATGTAATCCTTAATTCGCGACTAGGGGTACAGGAATATATTATTAATAGAGCAAGAAAAGATAAATCAGCGCTTCTAAGAAATGCAAAAATTCGCCTAAGCGACATTCATCCAGGTAGGCTTTTAATGAATCTTAGAGGCCAATCAAAGTGGATTAAATGACAATAGTACAAAGTAATTTTATTAAAGGCCGAATGAATAAATCGGTTGATGAAAGACTGCTACCCCCTGGCGAGTATGTAGATGGTCAAAATATACGTCTAGGCTCTACTGAAAATACTGAAATAGGTTCGGTAGAAAATTCTAAAGGCAATACGGTAGTGGCTGCATTAGAATATGATGGAGATGCGCTCTCTGCATCTACCCGTTGTATTGGTGTCTTAGAAGACGGAGCTAAGGAGACTATTTATTGGTTTGTTCATGATCCAGCTAATCTCCAATCTGCAACAGGAAAAGTAGATATGATTGCCTCCTTGGACGTTATAAACAATAATTTAACTTATCATGTAATCTCAACTAGTGTATTAAATTTTAATCCTACTTATTTAATAAATGGAGTAAATAAAATTGATGATATGTTATTTTTTACAGATCATCTCAACCCCCCTAGAAGAATTAATGTAACTCGTGCTTATAGTGTTCCCACCGCTTTACATGTAGATACTATTACTGCCGAAGAGTTAAATGTTATTGTTCAACCACCGGTTGCAGCGCCTGTTATAAATTTATTAAATTCCGGAGGACAAGAAAATTTCTTAGAAAAAAATATGATAAGCCTTGCTTATCGTTACCAATATTTAGATGATGAATATTCGGCATTATCTCAATTTTCTCGTATTGCTTTTGAAACCGGCCCTTTTAGTTTTGATACTGCAAACTATTCTAATACAGGAATGGAGAATATCTATAACACTGTCCAAGTTACTATTAACACGGGTAGTAAATTAGTTAAAGCTGTGGATATATGTTTCAAATATGGCAACCAACCGGGAGTATATGTAATGGAAAAATATATAAAAGGAATACTAGGATGGCCAAATAATGTAAGTAGAACAGAAACTTTTAGACATAATCAAATCTATACCACCTTAAGTGATAATCAACTTACTCGATTATTTGATAATGTTCCCCGTATAGCCAAAGCGCAAAGCTTAATGGGTAATCGTCTTATGTATGGTAATTATGTAGACGGCTATAATGTAACTAACCAAATTGACTACTCTGTAGAATTAGTTTCGGAGGATATTGAAATATATGAACCTACTGAAGTTGTATCAACAGGAATAAGTTATACTATTGATCCGGCTGACACTAATATTATCCCGGATAGTAAAGTAACTTTTGATTTTAGCGATATAGATGATCCTACTATACTGGTTCAAGGTGCACAAATATCATTTGACATTACTTTTCTTTCCCATTCATTTGAAATTGCTGGTGGTGGAGCAGTACCAGGGGTAGCTAATAATTCTCAAGGTACAATTGATATGGATTTTCTAATTACTTTAGATCAAGATTATGCGACAGTATTCGATATGTTTTCAAGCGCACATTTTCAAGAACAAATTGGTACCCTAGCTAATATTCAAGCTGTAGTTGATTGCGCTGATGGATATACTTTTACTGATTATGTGAATTGTGCCTTGGAGGGCACTTTTATTGGCACGGGCCCTATAACTTGGAATAAAGAGAAGTCCGGTATAACCGGCATTGACCAACCTCTATTAATTGATACTAACCCAGGGAGTTCTGATGTAAGCTTACAATTAATTGCTATGCGCTATTTAGATGCAGCCGCCCCTGGATCCTACATGTATGGTTATTATTATTTTAATTCAGCAGCAGCCACTTTTACCACAGACGGAAGCAGAAGGAGCTTACATAGTAATAGAAATTATGATGTAGGAATTGTATATATGGATGATTATCTAAGAAGCACAACCGCTTTAATTTCTTCTAGTAATACATTTTTTGTTCCTCCGGCTAATTCTATTACAAAAAATACTATAAAAGTTACTATACCTTTTACTATGCCTCCACCACCCTGGGCTACTCGCTATAAGTTTGTAGTAAAACGCGCGGAAGCTCAGTATGAAACTATCTATTCAACAATGGCTTTTGAAGATACCACCGATAAGTCTACATGGATAAAACTTGAAGGAGACAATCAAGTGAAGACAAAAACAGGAGACGTGCTAATTGTTAAAGCCGATGTAAATGGAGCTCTTGATCGTTTAGTTACTACTAAAGTTTTAGATCTACAAGCTCAAACCCTAAACTTCTTAACTCCGGAGGCTACTGAGGCGACTGTTCCTTACACCGCTGAGCCCGCCGGCTTATATATGAATCTAAAACCCCAAGGATACTCCTTAGCCCTTGGAGCTGATGAAGATGTTTTTTATGATAGCGGTAATATTACAGATAGCTCTAACAAACGAAAAAATCCCATTACCGGCACAAGACCTTATCCTAATTCTAGTATTCCCTGTTATAGAAACATAGAGGATGGGGTTACTAGTGGCGAGGTTATAAATTTCCCTATTCCTGCTGGATCAATTGTAAACTTTTATATTAGATGGCATAGAAACCCAAGAGGATCAAAAGTAAAATCCCGAACCTACACTTTTGAGCAATCATTTGAAGCGAAGGCTGATTACGAGACTATGTATGAATTTGTATTAGGGGAAAATATACAGTTCGATCAAGGAGTTTCGAGTGGTACCGACGCACCAAACACTAATGATTTTGATCCCGCTCTTGCAAGTTCTTGCCCCGATCCAGTTAATTTTTCTAATCAATATCAATTTAAAACCAATACAGGAGCGGGTCCGGCGACCGCCCAAGGCCCCTCAGGTGATCCAGGACAAAAGCTAATATTATGTTTAACAGGAGGAACTGCTGGAAGTAAAGGAGAGCGCTCTTATTTACAAGCACGTATGACCATTAATTTTTCCACCGAAACATTGATATTAGAAACTACTCCTCTTAATACTGATAATGAAATTTTTTATGAAAACGAAGAAGTGTTTAATATTACCGGTGGCTATCATATGTCTGGAGCAGTAGCCGGAGATCAAAACCAAACTGCTGGCTTACCAGCCTTAGTAAACTTAAGCTTCTTTGACTGCTTCGCTTTTGGTAATGGGGCAGAAAGCTATAAATACTTAGACGAAATAGATGGATCAAGCTTTACACTAGGGCAACGTACTACTTCTGTCACTGAAGAAGATTATAAAGAAGCAAATCGTTATGCTTCAATTACCTATAGCGGTCTTTATAATGAAGAAACAAATATAAACCGAACGAATGAATTTAATTTAAGTGATGCTAATTATAAAGATTTAGAAAAATCTTTTGGCCCCGTAGAGGTACTTCATTCATTTGAAAATAATTTGTTAGTATTACAAGAAGATAAAATTTCTAATGTTTTGTTAAGCAAACAAGCATTAGCAGCGGCTGAGGGATCGGGAGTTGTAGCCACTAGTACAGCGGTGCTCGGAACACAGAAGGCGCGTATAGAAGAATTTGGAATTAGCAATAATCCTGAAAGTTTTGTATCCTTTGGTCAAGATAGATTTTTTACCGATACTAAGCGTGGGGCGATAATCCAATTAAAAGGAACTGGAATAATAAGTGATGTTTTAAAGGTTATTTCAGAAGTAGGAATGCGTAGTTATTTCAGGGATGAATTCAATACCTATCCTCAAACTCAAAAGCTTGGGGGATTCGATCCTTATATGAATGAATATGTTTTAACTTCCACTGATATACTTTTACCGGGTGCAGTTTCAACTACTAGTGATATTCCGGTAGAATGTGGGGCATTTTTCGGGCCTTATAATTATGATGATCCAATAACTTATGTTATTAATTTAGGTGAAGCTCAAGGAAACGTAGTAGTGGATTATAAAATAACCGGTGTTGTTGATTTAGACTGGGAATGGGGAGTTACTACAGGATCAGTTCCTGGAGCAACAGGAGTAGGAACCTTTAATTTTGATAAAGATGAGGCTACCCCAACCATCATGACATTGGTGGTTACTCCAACAGGGTCTTATACCATGAGAGCTATAGTAAGATGCCCGGCTACTTATGAGCTAACTATTATTCAAATTACCTTAGGAGATGTAACAGATGCGGGATTATTTATTCATGATGAATTTTATTGGGACGACGGAACTATATTAAGTCCTGTCTCTAGTGAGTTAACTGCTTTTTCAGCCCCGACTGTTTTACCATGGGATCGAGTAGCGCGCTATGAGTCTACAGTGGGTGTATCATCAGAAGGAATATTTCCTCCGCATAACTCCACGGTAAATATGGCTTCTAATAAAATAGACTTTGATACCCTGGTATTTGACACTACAGGCCCAGATGCAGATAAATTCCAATACCTTGTATCAAACACTCTATATACCGATTCAGCTGCCGATATAAATACCTTATTAGGATTAGCGGCAACTGCAGCTCCTATTACTAACCCATCAACAGGTTACTATACCGCTCCTTTTACCTATACTAATCCAGCTAATATGAGTTATTTATATTTAATTTATAACTATAGCGCTATAGCTCCAGTAACCCTATATTACGGAAGCAGTGGATTAAATGCATGTTGTCTTGGAGTGGCAGGAACTTATTACCTTAATGCAGGCACTTTTGCAGCAGCGACTGCTATATACACAGATGCTAATTTAACTACTTTAGCTACTGATGGATTCTATAGCGACCTTACTGAGTCTAGAGAGCTCTTGGGAGGATTATTACAATTAGCGGTAGGATGTGTTTCTCCATGTAATATATTCTATATATCAGGAGTAAGAGCTGCTGCGGCTGATTTCTGTTCAGGGCCGCCATGGTATACAATGACTGTAGCCACACAAACGACGAATAATCAAGCCTATCTTAGCGTCTCTATTGGTGATGTATTAGATGTAGTACCGCTAGGTGTGCCAGGGTTTATAGCCTACTCTCCTAATAGTGGAGATGATACCCAGACAGGAACCTTTAGAATAATTGAAGTTAACGCAGGTGGAGAAGTACTTTCAAGATTAAATGGAAGTGCTGGCCTCTGTGGAACACCAGTATAAAATAAATAAATTATGCCAAGCGTAACATTATCATATAGCGAAACATCAGCAGGATGGCCCTCATTTTACTCTTATATACCAGAGAAAATGATTGGTATGAATAACTATTTTTATAGTTTTAATCAAGGGAAATTATATAGACATAACGTAAGTACGACTAGAAATGAATATTATGGAGTGCGCTATTCATCTTCAATATCTAGTGTTTTTAATCCTACACCACTCGATGTAAAAGTATTCAAAACTTTAGCCTTAGAGTCCGATACCGCATGGTCAGCTGTTTATGATAGTGATATGCATAATCCTGGAGGAAGCTTAGATGCAGATTGGTTTGTACAAAAAGAAACCGATTGGTTTTCTTTTTTAAGATCCGACGACACTACAGTTAACTTCAGTTTACGATCAGCTAACGGCTTAGGAAATGTGACGACCGTAGATAATACAGTTCCCGCTTTGACCACCCTTACTTTTACTTTTAATATAGGCAGTATAATAAGCGTAGGAGATATGGTATATTATGGAGGCACCCCTACATTAGGGGGTAGTGTAGAAAATTACACTTCTAATGTAGTAACAATAGATACTACTGTGCCGGGGGGTAGCTCGCCAGTTAATGGAGATTTTATTTGCTATATTAAAAACAGTGTTGCAGAGTCCCATGGAGTAAGAGGCCATTACCTAGAATACACCCTTACCAACCACGATACAACTGCTACAGAACTGTTCGCAGTCAAGAGCAGTGTATTTAAAAGTTACCCCTAAAATTTGTATCTTTGTTTAAATTTAACTAAATGAATGAAATAGAAGAACAAATTATAGCGGAATACAAGCAAAATGCTGTGGGAAAAGAGATTTTAGAAAGTATCGGTAGTAAGCGAGGATTACTGTGGGAAAAAATTGCCGAATTTAAAGATCAGTTGGAAGCAGCTGGATGTTTAACACATGAGATGGGAACTCCTCAATCGAAAGAGATGCAAGAAATCTTGCCGTTGAAACATCATTTTGAAGGGGGAATGTATACCCGAGAGTTGTTTATACCTCAAGGGATAATAGTGGTAAGTGGGATTCATAAACAGCAGCATCCTACTTTTTTATTAAAAGGAAAGCTGTCGTATTTAAATGATGAAGGAGAAGTAACAACTATAACTGCTCCTCATACAATTTTTACACAAGCCGGCACACAAAGAGTGTTATTCCATCATGAAGATTGTATAGTGTGTTGTGTGTTTAAAACAGAAAAAACAAGTGTTGAAGAGGCAGAGCTAGATGTGTATGCCAATAAATACACTGAGTTGCCAATAGAAGTAATAGATAATAAGAAAAAATTATGTTTAGAAATATAAAATTACCTCCTGAGTTTAAGGCCTTAGAAGATATATTGCGCGGAAAAATCCTTATGTCCGCTGCAATGGCTATAGCTGGACTCGTAGTTGCCGCAGTAGGTTTAACTTTTGGAGCAGTTCAGGGTTTATCAGGAGCCACTAAAGCGCAACGCGCAAAAGAAAAAGCGCGCGATGAAGCAGCTAAAGCTATTGCTCGAGCACGTCAGGCAGTTACTAAAAATGTGGCGTTAGAAAGACAAATTCCTATGATAGGAATGGATAATTTATTGAAAGGACAAGCACGACAGCAAAAACAACTAATAGAAGGGTTAAGAAGTTCTGGACAACGAGCAGTTGCAGGAGGTATTCCAGTGATTGGAGAGGCATCGGCAGCGGCAATGGAGAAAATGAGAGGAACAGCAGAAAAACAATTATTAGAAAGAGAAGATAAGATTGCTGAACAACAAATAGCACAAGATCAACAACAATTAAATCTTATAGCCGCAGAAGGTTCAGGAGCGCGTATGCAAGAAGCTAGGGCTGCCCAACAAAAACAATTACATCTAGCTAGCGCTGGAAAATCCGTATCTAAAGGACTTCAAAGCATCTTAGGAAATGAAGATATAATAGGGTTGTATGGAAAAACTTCAGACGCAAAAATAGAAAGAGTATTAGGAAAAGCAACAAGTGCTAGCCTAGATATTAATATGGGCGAAGGTGATAATGTAGGATTATTTAATTATGCTAAAACACTACCCGAATATAAAGATATGCCTGATGCCGAGCTACTGACGACTCTTTCAGAAATTGATTATACTTTAGACCCTACTTTATTACAAGGGTATGAGGATTATAAACTAGAGCAAGATGTGGTTGATTCATTTTCAACAGATTTAGGTGAGGAAATACCTATATCTGCTATAGAGGATCTACCAGCTGAGGGCTAAATCTAAATATAACTAATGGCAAAAACAAACCAAACATATTACAATAAACAAGGCACCAACTTCAGCGGAATGTTTGACGCAGGACAAGAATTCACTCCGGTAGATTGGTCTACAATTACTAGTGATTTAGTAGACAAAATAGCGGTAGAGACCAAGCGTCGAGAAACAAAAAAAGCCGATATACAGACAAAAACTGATGCTCTTATTACAGATTTAAGAGATTATCAGGCAGGAGCCAACAATACTTTCAATGGCTATGTTCTAGACGGTTCTACCCAAGTTAAAGATTATATGCTGATGCAAAACAAATTAATGCAGAGTGGCAAGCTTGATCCTAATAAATATGTACGTAGCACCCAATTATTACAAGATGACTGGAATTCTTTCCAGACCGCCGTTGAGACATTCAATGCGGATTATGCAGCTGCTGTAGAAAAAGCCAATACAGGAGACTTATCGGCCTTGGGAGATCTGAGTTTTAATAAAATGCAATCTGCCACTGATATTCAAAATAGTAGGATTGTTGTAAGTACTGATGGAAGGATGTATTCTCAAAATAAAGATGGGGAACTGCTAGGGTTCGGAACTTTAAATGGGCGCCAAAAAGATTTGCCTATGAATTGGAATGTACAAAAAGAAGTAAAAGCAGGATTTACTGAGGATATAGGGAAGACAGTAAAGGCGTTTGGGAGAATGACCGTTGAGAGCGCCCTGCAGAGTGAGGAGTTTAAAAGCGCAGAAGCCAGTTATATAGAGGGAATAATAGGAAGTCAAGAGAGTCCTAATGGAACAGGAAGGGAGTTTTTAAGTATTTTAACACAAAATGGATATAGTATAACTGAAAATGAGGACGAGGCTAACGGTGATCCGAAAAAAATATTTGTTAAAACAGACGCAAATGGCCTGATGCAACCTGATCCTGCTTCCTTATACACCAAGGGAAATATAACAGAAGCTAAGAAGATTCTACAAGACGCTATACGTTCACAGTTGGATTATATAGAAAAGCCAGGTGGAATAGTTTCAGTATCCGAAAGAATACATGCTTTAAAAAATAAAGATGAAATAGACAAATTAGATGATGTATATGCGTTAGTGGCAGCACTATCCTCGGGTAATGCAAATGACTCTCAAAGCGCTTTAGATACACTGGCTAATCAATTTGGTGCAATTAATAAAGTTAAAAATCTTATTAATGATGCTGGACAGAACACAGGAATTTCTATTACCTTATCTACGGGCGCACAGCCAGTTGATATAATGTTCAGACAACCCAATGGACAATTGAAAACAAGAAGACAAATTACAGCAGAATTATTCCCTCTATTCCATGATGGAAAATTAGGAACGAGTCAGTTTGCCGAGATAGAATCTAAGTATCTGGATACTCTAGGAGATAAGGCTACTATATTTAGCAACAACGCTTATCAAACCCCTATAATAAATGAGGGAGAGGAGTCTTACGGTTTGAATTTTAATCGAAAAAAAGAAATTCCTAGAGTTGATGTTGCTAAAATTACAATCGGTGGAAAGAATTCGGGCACGGCAGCAGGTGACCACTCCGATGCGATTAAAGAGTTATTGAAGATAGATGCTGATGATAAAGACGATAAAATAAAAGCATTGAACAATAACTTTATGCACGAACTTGAATCTGTATTAACCTTTACGGAAAAAGACGGGGAGGATTTCAAAACAGGGTCTTTGGATTTAGAGATGGACAAATCTGGCAGTATAGTAGCGGTTATTGAGGGCAAAACCTATACCATTGTAAATGCTCTAACGGGTAATGTTAATTTAAATAAATTACAAGAGTTAATAAACGCGCGACAAGTAGGAGCGGGCACATTCACCGGTGGTTCAGCTGGAGCGATGAGTAAATTTTAAATAAAACACTATGGATAGAGAAGCTTTACAAACCATGTATTCTGTAGCTGTTGATGAAGGGTATGGAGGAGACTTAGGAGAATTTTTTACTCTACTCCAAACCAATTCTGAAGCTCTGGATACTGTTTACATGCTAGCTAAAAAAGAGGGATACAAACATTCCATGGCTAACTTTGAGCTGTTATTAGGCTTAAAAAAAAAAGAAGAAGCTTTTCCAGACTTATTCGGTTCAGAATATCCAAGCTCAAATTTGCCTTCGGAATCAAAATCTCTTGGTGATATAACTTCTGCGGAACAAATTCTAACAGGCATTGGAGTATATGGAGAAACTAAACCTTTTATAGACGAACAACCCCCCGAGGCTTTAACAGATGATATGCGCCAACTACTAGACGGGGTTCAGCCGAAATCTGGCCCTTCTAAGCCTTTCGCAAGAATACACATGCCAAAAGCAACTGGTGGTATACCCTTGGAAACAGAAAAACAAGCTCAACCCGAGCGATTTGAATTTAATCAAACTAAGTTTGCGGATGAATTGTTACAACGATCTTCCTTATCAGATAATTTAAAATTAATTATAAAGGATCTTCCCTCAGAGTCTGGAGGAGGGTGGTCAAAAGATTTTTCAAAGCCAGTATTAAATACAAATTTAATCATGGGAGAGATAATCGACAAAATTCCTGAATTTAAAAATATAAAAAAGAAAAGTGAGTTAACAGCTCTACTTGATAATAACCCTGAACTAATAGAAAAAGTAGATAAGCTTTTAAAAAGTAGGTTGGAGACTTATATCTCCACCACAGAGGATGATGCATATTGGAAATACCGACGCTTTGACGGTTCTAAAGATATACATGCTAGTAGGATGATGGGGGGTCGTACACTTCACATAGGGGAAGATGAGCGTGCTGATCCTAAAAAACTTAATATAGTGCAAGAGTTATTTCCAGGACTAGATGGGTACGATTTGTCAGAGCTTACAAACTATATAGATGAAGATGTTATTATTCCTGAAGGAACTTCTAAAAGAAATAGAATTATTGAAGCTGTTCAAGGCGGTAATATAGATCTTTTATCTAGACTAGATCCTCAAAATCAAGATCACGATGACATTGAGAGAGATGCCTTAGCATACGATATAGAAAGACAACGAGTTCTCAGGCTGTATACGCAAGATAAAATCAGTTTTCTTAACGATCGTTTAAGTATTCTTCAAACCAACCCTGAAAAATATAAAGATAAAATAAGAAAAATTAAACAACAAAGAAAAGAATTAATTATCTCTTTTGATAAATATAATCGACAGTCCCTTCCTTTTCTTAATACCTATCTTCATGGAAGAAAGCAAGAACTAGCTGACAAATATGTCTCTGGGGATATGGGCCTTTATAATCCCGGTGATATCATAGCAGGCGCATGGCAAGGAGGAAAAGAAGTAGCAAAAGGAGGATACTCCGCTGTAGTTGATGTAGCTTCAACGGTCTTAGATGGACTTGGAATGGATGTTTATGCAGAAGATTTAAGAATCCATAGAAATTTAAATAATTTATTATGGAAAGACCCCTCATCATTTGCTTGGGCGGAAGGAAAGGTAGTAATGCATGAAGGAAAAAAATACATAGTAACTCCTGAAGGGCAAATTATTGATGAAGAAAGAGAGGTAGATGTTGCTTTCTTTGGTAATCAAGCCGGCATTGACCTTAAAGCTATTCGGGATAAAGCAGAAAAATCAACAACAACAGAAGCAACAGCAAGTATGTATGGATCCTATCTCTTAGGCGCTAATGTTACCGGTAATTTAGCTGTACAGATTGTAGGAATGAAAGGAAGCGGACTGGTATTAAAAGGATTAGGTGGGCTGAGTAAAGTAGCAAAATTGGGGCGTATGGGTAGGGTGGCTACTATGCGGACTAACGCTATGATAAGCACGGGCGCAGTTGTCTATTCATCTACATATAATCAAGTATTAGAAGAAGCCAGAGAACAAGGTCTTCCAGATGCTTTAGGGATGAAATATGCAAATGAAATTGCTGTTCCCACAGCTTTAGTGGGGGCTCTAACAGCAGTATTAATATCTCCTAATATTGGTGGTCAAAAATTATTTGGAAAACTCTCACCAGGATCAATTAAAGAAATAGCCCGACACCTTATTAAAAACAAGACCACTAATAATATCCCCGGGAAGGTTATGGATTTTATAAAAGGAGGTTTAAAAGAGGGTACTTATGAAGCAATTCAAGAAAATTTAGAATTAATTAGTGAGGAATATGCAAAACAAAGAGTTAACGAAGAGGCAGGAAAAGAGTTATTTAGACCGGTTCTAACTAAAAGTAGCGTGATGAATAATACGATTGCAGCTTTTGCTTCCGCTGGTCTTTTAGGTGGAGCAGGTCGTGTAGGTACATCACAGGTTACATTTTTTAATCGCCTAGGATCTAATCAAGAATTGTTTCAAAAATATATGAAAATGTATGTGAGTCAAGGATTAATTGATCAAATAGGTGCCGATCGTATAGTAAAGGAAGTTAAGGATTACCATCAATATAAAAACAATTTACCTAAAAAACTAAGGCTTTCTTCCGTTGCTATTAAATTAACCAATTTTTTAGCTGAAAAAAATCGATTAAAAGAGGAGTTAAAAACACAAGATGAAGTTTTTCATGAAGACACTAAAACACGAATTAAAGCCATTGATAAGGAGATTACTAGGCTGAGTCAAGGGGCAGTAGAAGGAGATGTTTCTCCTTCAGCTGATGTTGTAGAAGGTAGAAAAATTAAAGACCAGGAGGCTATTGATGCTCTAGCTAAAGACAATGAGGGTAGGAAAAAAAGAGGTGAAGAATTATTAGAGTTCACGCCTGAAAATATATTTAATAAAAAACAAGAAATTTTAAAACAAGAACAAGATGCCAGTAAAAAGTCAAGCACAGTGGAAGAAGTTAGCCAAGACGAATCCGTCACTACTGAGGAAGTGGTTGAGGGAGTACCCGGTGACGTACAGCAGCCTTCCAGCAAAGGTGAAACCGAAGGTGAAACCGAAACAGACCAGACAACGCAAGAGGAAGTAAAAACAGAAGATGAAATAGTAACTGACGCAGAGTCAGAAACTGAAGCTGACAATGAAGCTGCTATAGATGAATTAATAGAGGGGCAACCAGATAATAAAAATCTTATAATAAAAAAACCTACTCGTAATACAATTGTTAGAGCTATAAAATCATTAGTTAGAGCAGGCTTAAAAATGCAGGGAGTAGATTTAAATACAGCTAAAGGAAGAGCTCTTTTTGATAAGATAGTAAATACACAATTAAAAAACCATAGAAAAAGAATGGCAACCGCTATTAAAGTAGCCAATCTATTGTCTAAGGTTTTACCTGATACTAAAATTTATATAGCTCAAACTAATGCAGAGTATCTCCGCTTAATGAGAGAGAACATGAACGGGCGAACAACAAGATCATGGGGGATATTTATTGCTAGTAAAAACGCTATTATAGTTAATGCTCTAGGTAATGTGAAGAGGAACGGGAAAATTATTTGGGCAGATCCACTTACCACGCTTGCCCATGAAGCACTCCATGCTATCTTATATAAAAAATTTGGAGATAACGCCGCGAAGATCCGCACTATCACCGATAGGATGATGCGGGAATTAAGAAGAACTTTACGTAATAGCAAATCTGACGAATTAAAAGCATTAGATGAAGCATTAACTAAGTTTACTCAAAGGTATAAAGGTAGAAGAGCTAAAAATCAAACAGAAGAATATTTAGTTGAGGCTTTTGCAATGCTAGTAGATAAATATAATACTATTGCAGAAAGCTCGAAAGCTCTTAAAATTATAGAAAAGTTTGTTAAAGAGGTAGCTAAAGTTTTAGGTATTGGAAAACTAGGAAATGATCTAGCTAAAGATCCTGACAGAGTGTTACGAGCTTTATCTAAAGTAGCTCAAAAACTTAAAGATGGAGAGGAGATAGTAGATAGTGATTTTGATGTTATAAACGAAATAGAAGCAGAGGTAGATCAAGAAGGTACTGACGCACCTATTGTTACAGGTAAAGTAGAAGGAGAAATGGAAGTTCAAACAGAGGCTACCACTGATGAAAAGGTAAAGGTAGTTGGAGAGGTAGTGGTAGATGAAGAGGTAGAGACCGAAGAAGACGTCACCGAAGAGGTAACTACTGAAGAAGAAGTGACTACTGAAGAAGAGGGAGATGTAAAGGAAAGTAGAATTCCTGATGAAGAGGGGGAAGCAAAAAAACCTAGCAAAAAACCTAGCCCTACTTTATTAAAACAAATATATAGTACTATTAAAAAAGCGGTCAAGGAATCTAAAAAAACACAAGCTGCACTACGTAAGAAATTAATGCTCTCTCTACGCTCTTCTTACAAAGCAGGAAATATATCAGTTCGTCAAGCTAGAGTTTTATTAGAAAGATTAGCCCAGTTGAATATGGATAATCCAATTGCTGTAAATAGGTTTATGCAGTACACCAAACGAATCTTAGCAGCGGCAGATAATTTATTTAAATTAAGAAATGCAAATACCCTTAGAAAAAAATTAAAAAAACTAGGAAGAAGTAAAAATGTAGACGCTGCCTTGTCTGCGGCTGCTAGAAACTTTGCCTTACTTGACCCTATATACGTAGAGGATTTGGATAGATACATAGAGCTGGCAGAAGAATTAGTAAAAGGAGCGGTGACCACGCGAGTAAAGAAAGATAAGATAACCTCTAAGAAAGCTGCTGATTTAGGAAAAATAAATGCCTTTGTAGAGACTCAGTTAGAAATAGAAAAAGCGGCAGTATTAGAAAATATGCGAGCTGAATTTGAAGCCTTAACCGGTATCGAGGCAGGTGAGATGACTTATAATCAAATGATGGATTATTTAAAGGAAGACAAAACACCTAGTAAAAAAGATGAGTCTATCATTAGAAAAGGTATTAAAAAATTATTTGAAAAATATAGTACCGCGATTAAAAAAATGTTATCCACTAATATTAATCCGGGGACAGGGGAAACATTGTCATTAACTGAATCCCAAAAAACTATCATTAATGCCTTTATGAATATGAATTTAGAGGTGATGAATGTAAAGGATATGATTAAAGCTGTCGACGCCTTGAATAACTTTATAGTTAACCAAACTACTGGTGGTATGGAAACGGTGCTTCAATTAAATAAAGGTGCAGCTAATGTAAAAAGCATGGTTGAAGGCGGTTTCCTTGTTAAAGCAGTGGGGAAATTTAAAACAATATTTGATAATTTCATCTCGCCATTTATAAAACAAGCCGCTACTCTTCCAATGACACTGAAAACTTTATTAGGATCTCTAGATAATTATGTAAAATTTCAGGTGATGAGTGGATTAAGAGATTTTATTGGCGGTCACGCCAGAGCAATAACTCAGACGAAAAAAATTGTTGACGAGTATGCTAAGAAATTTAAAAAAGCCATGCCAAATAACGAATTGTTTGGGAGCCTACTAAATAATATAGAGAGAGGGGTATATGCTTTTTTAACAAGAACAGTATCGGGAGATTTAGATTCTCAAAAGAAAGAGTTTCAAAGACGTAAGAGATTATTAGAACAATCTATAGCAAAATATAAAACTGGAAACAAAATTCAGCAGAAAACAGCTGAAATATTAGAAGCCATTTATAATAAAATAAAAAATATAGATGCCGCTTCTGAGCTTGATAAACACTTTGATAAGACAAATATAGAAGCAGTTAGATTTTGGCAAAATGAATGGGCTAAGGTATATGAGGCTTTAGCGGGTGTAAATTATAGAATTTATAATGCGATCCTTGGAAATGACGTAAACTATACTCCTGATAGATTGTTGGCGTTTGATGGAGATGCTGATATAGATCTAGAGAATACTAGTTCTTTTAATTACTTTACTGAAGGATTGTTTAGCAAAAAAGCGGGTGTACTTTTCGAGTCTACCAGGCCTAATCAACTCCCAGGCAACCGTGTTGTCAACTTTGATTTTGATAACAATATGAGTAAAGCTATGGAAGCCGCTAAGATGGATGTGGAAACTGCAGCAGCTTATAACCAGATAAAAGGATTTCTACAATCACCTGATTTTAAGAAATTAATCCCTGATGAACAGTTACGTAAGCTTGCAGTAGATAAAATAATTAGCTTTATCAACGACGCTAAGAAACAAAATTATGTACCCTCTGCTCCCTTAACCGTATATGCAAAAGCATTTAATTTTATAGCGAATGCAGGGGTCACTCGAGCTTTGGCAGGATTGCTGCAGCCTGTAAAACAGGTATTGCCTGTGGCTTTAAGCACTATAATCACCTCGCAAGGTAGATTAGATGTTAAGTCTCTATGGGATAGTGATATACAAAACTGGATAAATAAGGTAGGGACATCCGTAGCAATAAGAGGAGGTTTGTCAAGTGCGGATATTACTAAATTAGAAAGGTTTACCAGCTCTAAAGAATTTACTGAATTAGTTAAGGACCCTACAAAGTATTTAAAACTACTTAAAAGAATAAATGATTTTATGCTGGAACGTCTCTTAGTTAAACCTGATATAGGAATTGCTAGAATTTCCTTCATCACTTTTTATAAAAAAAGATTAAGTGATAAAGGAGTAAATGTAGAGGGTATTGATTGGAAAACCCATAAAGCTGATAAAGAGGCTTTAGCCTATGCAGAAGCCCAGGTAGATTTACAGCAAAATATATCTAGTGCCGAGATGTTTGGGGAATTTTTTAAGAGCAAAAATTTTGCGGTAAATTCTTTCAGAAAATTAATATTGCCTTTTGCCTCGTTTGCCATGAATTTAAAATTCAGAATATGGACAAACACTACCACATTGTTAAGTCGCACGGCTAATGCAGATGAAAAAAAGCGTGCTGCTCTTTCCTTAGCGGGAGCCATGGCAGAGATAGGAGTATTCCATACCGTCGGATCTATAATTTCTATGGCCCTGAGTAGTATTGGGTATGATGATGATGAACGAAAAAGAAAACAGCGTGTTAATAATATAATTAAAGGAAGAAAAGGAAACGCTTTAGCGGATCTTCTTAGTCCTATCCCTAGTCAACTGGTAGACGCACAGGTTCTTAGAGGTGTTAATAAAGCTTACCAGCTAGTAACGAAAGAAGAAGAAAAAATATTTTTCGATGCTGAAACAACACCGGCTGAAATTATGGACGTAACAGGGCAAATAGGTATTACCTATGAGAAAATGGCAGAACTCGTTGAAATGTATAACCTTACGTATGGTGACGGAGAATTTACTGACAAATGGGGGAATAAGAAAAAAATAAGTAAAGACGCACAGGAAGAATTGAAAATAATGCTATTCCCATTCACTATGTATAACTTAGGAATTTTTCCTGTTGAATTTGGTACCGTAAGTCGCTATAAACTTAAGGCGGCTAAGCAAACCGGTAAAACTAAAAAACAAAGATCGAATTAAAAATAATGGGTGAGACGGGCAATTTGCCCATGTTCTTTATGATGAATAAAACCTTCCACTGCTTTAGGAACACCTGTGAATCCTTTTCTACTATGCCAGCTATCTGCTGAGGATGGACTCCGTAAATACTCTACTGTTACGCCTACATAATCTTTTCCGTCTAGCCATTTATGTTTTATTTTATGGTGTAGGTGGTGGAGATACCAGTACCTGCGTTTAGCTTTAGCCCAAAGCCCAGGTTTTTCTTGCGCCATTAATAATGGAAGTTCGCTTAATTTAGCACCATCTCCATGTTCTAATCCAATTAAAGAATTACCATAAGCATAATATTTTCTATGCATTACAGATATATCAAAAGTAACATCTTTCGCTCTTCTAAACCAAGACTGTAGGGTGTGAGCTAAATGAAATCCTGATTGATAATCGTGATTACTCATGCTATGCACCACATCTATCGGCGCAATTTGTCTTAAGAGTTCTACGCATTTTACATACAGCTTTAAAGCAATTTCATAATGCTCCCACCATTTTCCATCAGTGTCTTGGCGGGTTCCTTTAGTAGTAGTATTATATACATTGTCGATATGCATCACATCATTACCAATACAAAACAATATTCTTTCAATTTCAAATCCTACAGATTTTCTAATTAATCCCTTTACCCCTTCGATTACTCTTTCACAGGCTTTTTCATTATTATATACGTCTCCTGTTTCTATTTCTTGAGCGTACTTGCCTATATGAATATCAGCTGGATTTACCACTAAAAGATGGGGTTCTTTTATTTTAGTGCGTTTTATGTAGTTATATTTTGGAGCGTGATCATGTATGAATCTATTTACATTCTGCATCATCTGTCCTTCATCTAATCCATAGCCTTCTTTAGTGACAATAGAAAACCGATACTCGCCCGATGCACTTTGCCAGTGCTTTACGCTTACAACAGAATTTTTACTAATCCCTCTTTTTTTTAAGTGTTCTTCTAGTGCAGTATTTTCGTTAGAATTTAAATTAGTAAAGGCATTAGCCCTATATTCTAGGATTAAATCCTCTTCTTCGGGTGTAATACGTAGTCTACGACCGTAGGTTTTAGATTTCATCCTGATAATTTAATTGGGTTTGTTTAAGGAGGTGAATAAGATGATTGATGTTATGATCTAAAGAAGGATAATCCCGATCTGCAAGAGCTTCATAAATTTCATCAGTGTGGAGGTGAATTTCTTCCATCAATTTATTGATGTAACCAAAATTCACTTCTGCTGATTTGATACCGCTCATTTAGTCTGTGTCCATGTAAAATAAAAGTGGTTTACCCACATTCTCATCAATTGTTGTTATTGCTTTATAAATGGCTTTTGACTTACGTTTAACCTCAGTGCGTTCTTTAACAGAAGATGTACATCCTAAATTACAATACATATCTGCATCAATCCTGAACAACTCATCTAGTTTTTGACGTTTATTCCAAGATTTGAAATTGATAATCTTATCAATATCACTGAACGTATAAGTCATTTTATACAAGGTAAGAATTATAAAACAAATATACAAAAATATTAAACATAATTTACAAACTCCTTAATCCCTAGGTTTTTAGAGATAAAAAGTTGCTCTAAAGGAGTGAGTTCGGAAGTGGTAATTGCGACCCCAGTATCAATTTTAATCTTCTTTTCCGTGCCAACACTATTGAATAAATAAACAGTATTTTCTTCATGCAGACTAGGGGCTAAGTATAATTCGTAATAAAGAATGAGTTGTGCGTGATACTCTCGAATCACTTGGTTGATGTAGACAGGCGAAGTGTCCGTATAAAACGATAGGTCGCCTACACTCAAGGTTGGATCCTCGCGATATAACTGGAGTATATGGTCTTTTTTTCTAGAAAGTCGCATGAGTTAAATATATTCCGGAGTTCATATAGTCGAGATAGTCGTCTACGTCTATTTCTCGGATATCAATTAAAAGTAATGAATTAGGTAGATATTTCAAAAATTCTACCTCAAAAAATATAGGGTACTCTGCTTTTACGTGGATGGCGCCTGCACATATTTGAACTTCATCTTGGGTTTCTACCTCTCCTATCATATCTTCTAAGTATTTAGCAATTTTTATAGCTGTTGGTACGCCAAACTTTTTTACATTGGTAACGAACAGATCTTCAACTTCAACATTCTTCTCCTGTGTATATCTCTGTGCGTAGTCCATATTCTTTTAACTCTTTTAAGCGGTATTGTTGTAACTTAGATATTTTCCCTTTAGGGGTTTTAATTTCTGAAAACAATACTCGTGCTTCCGGAGCTATAGCTAATAGGTCTGGAATTCCATTTTTATTTGTCTTCATTAATTTGATTACATAGTAACCTTCCGACTCCAACTGTTTAATTCTTTTTGATTGAATTTGTTGTTCAGTCATAGTTACAAAGTTACTAAATCTCTTTTGAAATGTTGAAGCGTATAATCCTTCTTACGCGATACAGCTTTATATATTTTATTTTCTATTCCATGCTTGCTAAAAATCCAATATATATGATTGAATAAACGATCTTTAGTAGTCATGCGGTCACGTGATTGCCAGTAGGATGTGGCGCTAAAATCAATATTATAATAGACTAAGCACTCAGCTTCTTTTAAACTAATCCCTTCTCTACCGCTTACAATTTGAAGAGCAATATTTTTAGAGGTAGTGTTAAATTCATCAAGCGTAGTACAGAGACTGTCTTGAAAAACTTCTTGTAGAGCTTTTAATTCAGCTTTAAATTTATAAAATATTCCAATTTTTTTTCCTTCAAAATGATCTTTGATATAAATAGCTTTAGATAAATCCACCACCATAGAGTTGCCGCTTTCAAACTTCACTGTGCCTGAATATAATTGATGGAGTTTGCTCATTAATTTAACCCCCGTGTCAGCCAACAATACCTCTTTTTTTCCTTCGATAATTAAATCTTTTTTTAATTGTTTACATAACTTATATGTTGAAGGCTTAAGGGCTACCTCTAAAACTTTTTCATTAGTATTTACTTTATAACCCGCTTCTTTCTGGGTAAAAGAAATTGTGTAAGGTTTCATAGCCTCAAGAATACCTTGCTGCCCGTCAGAATAATCTTTAGTATTAAAGCCATGTAAATATTTTAAGGTAATATTAATATATAGACGAGCAAACTTATAAAAATTAGAGTATTTAATAAAAGGATTGGCGGGGTGTCCGTACACCTGATGATACATTTGAGAATAGGATTCGGGAGTAGGCGTTCCAGAGAGTAAAATATAATATGGATTATTAAGTGTTAATAATTCTTTAACTAACTTCGCTCTTTTACTTGGTTTAGGATAAGCTCCTAATCCGTGAGCTTCATCACAAATAATTACATCCCAGCCTTCTTTGTCTATCTTATGTAAACTTTCATAATTAATAACTTCCAAGGCAAAATTAGGTTTAAAGGTGTAGTAATCCGTAAGAATAGAAGGAATAGCTTTTTTCTTAGTTATAAAGAGTACCGTTTCTATTAATAAGTTATTACAAATTCCTAGACTAGTTAAAGTTTTTCCCGTTCTTACCTCCATGGCTAAATATAGCAATCTATTAGTTCCTAAAATTTTAGTTCCTTTTTTAATAATATCTGATTGATAGTTTCTAAACTTAAATGGTATTATCATATTTTTTTCTTAATTGCTTATACACATCTTTCATACCCTCCATAGCTTGTCGCTGCGTTCTATAAGTTTTACTTCCTATTATTTCACTGCTATAATATTCTACTCCTATTTTATCGCGTCTATAATCTTTACCGTGGGCTGTTATCCCTCCTTTACGTATTCCTACCCGATGATCAAAAAATGTCCCTGGCACTATATACACTTGCCAATCATTATCTATACACCATTGTAAATCAGAAATCCAATTCTGTTTTGACTTCATCTGTTAATCTTTGTGTTTCTTCTTTAAACATTATCCACCTACTCTTATTATCTCTTCCTTCTTCAGGGGGATTACCCGTTGCATACAATCCATAAGAGATGAGCCAATGATAAAACTTTACTCTTGATACCGTCATTTTTGCTTTAGGCGCAAAATCTGGATTGTCTTGTATAAAATCTAAATAGAGCTCGTGTTTATATAGTTTTTCATTATACCTAATCTGGTCAGTCCCTGGTGTTCCTTTTAAGAGTCCACACCATTCAATAAATTCATGGCAGGTCTCAGCGGATAGCTTCCTAATCTTAAGATTAACAAACTCACTTTTAATTAATCCTTGTTGGAGGTACAATTGCAAATTAGTAATCATATAGTTATCAAACACACACCATTCTTGTTCATTCCAATCTCCAAAGAATAATTTTCCAAACTCCATATAAGGAGTTTGATGAGTAGTGTAGTGTTGTTTAAATTCTAACTCCCATTTTCTACGCTCAAAAGATTCTCCGGCTCCTTTAACCGCGTAGTTAGTAGTGAGAATAAGTTTAGGGGATTTCTCAAAAGGGATTTTAATAGCATCTTTGTTCTTTTTCTCTAAAGTAATTCCTTCGCTTACTACACTAAATAATCTTTCAAATTCAAAATGTTTTTTAATATCATCAAAACATAAAATCTGTGTATCTGCAGAAACTAATTGATAAGCAAAGGATCTTTCAAAAGCAAATGCTTTGCCGTCTATAAAAACTAATTTTTTCATCTGCCCTAATGCGTTTACTAGTAATGATTTGCCTGTTCCCCCGTTAGGTTGGTCAGATATAACTTCATCATTCAGAATAACAGCAGGAGAATAGGATAGGTTTTTATGGGCGTGTAGAAGATAACCTATGGTACTCTCCATTGCTCTTATTCTTACTTTTTCACTATTACATACATTGCTGATGAAAGTTTTAAAATCACATTTGGTGTTGTCGCATTCTGTGAACACACGGTCTATGACGTGTTCTTTCCAGACAAACCCTTCTAGATCCAGGTAGTCTATAATATGTGTATGATCTTTAGTTATTTTAACGGCACAATTTTTGTAATATAAGTACGCACATTCCTTAGTGTCAGCTATAAAATATACATCCACCGATTTTAAAAGGGATAAGAAGTCGTCTTTAAAATACCTGGTTTTGTCTGCAAAAAAATTGTAGATTGATTTATCATCTAATTTATCGAGGTATTGTAACACTAAGTCCTTTATCTCGTCTTCACTTGTGTGGTCGATTAAGTTGTTTTCCACGCGTACAAAAATTGAGCTCTTGCTTCCAGGTGGGGTATACTTATAGAAGCCGTTAAGATGTAGAAAATCTCTGAAGAGATTATGGATAATAGTAATCTTTCCTTTTTCGCTTTTGTGCCAAAAAATTTTATTAGTACTCTGGGTATCAAAGTCATAAATGAGTTGCTCAACTGCTTCAGTGCTTACATCTTGGTTTTTTAAGTACTGTCGTACTTGTTGTTTAGATTCTCCACTTTTTAATTTTTTTTTTACTTCATTTATGCGAGACTCATCTTCATAAAATTTAGTTCCAAAGTTCCCTGAATTTCGGTAGGCAGAATCGATAGTAGTTTGTATCTCTGTGACGCTAAAGGAATTACTAACAAAATCCTTCATGACATATTCGGCTAGGTTTTTATTTATTCCAAAGTCATTAAAGGCGGATGCCAGTATATATACATTGTTGTTTCGTTCTCCTTCTATGAGCCCGTATTTTTTTACCCACCACTTCATAAGTATGTCTACAATTTTATTTTCATTTTTAATAGGAAAGACAGGAACACTAGTAGTTTTGTTTTTTTCTTCGTATTCTTCCTCTATAATCTCTTCAAATATCTTACTCTCTTCGTTTACATAAATGAAAGGATCGTAAGACTCGTAACATACTCTGCTGATGTTTTTACTGGTCGCATCAAAATATTCATTATTAAAGTGTTTGGAGAGGGCTTTAAAATATCCGTTGTGGTTGTCAGCTTCTTTAGGAACTCTAACTAAAACTTTTAACCCATATCCACTGGGGGAATGAAAAGCAGAGTACACATACCGATTTTCTATTACTTGCAGTTTGTAGTCGTCTAGGTCTTTTTTAGTTTTAAAACCATCAAAATCTAAACAGATTAAACCGCTATATTCAACTAAGGAATCATCATTTCTTTTCTGGAATTTACCTGAAAAACATATAGCCGGTAATTCTTGTTTTAATAAGTTTCTTTTTGTTTTATCTTTTTCTTTACGAATCTCTTTTACTAAGTCTTTGGATTTACCCAGCTCTATACGTTGGAGTATAAAAGAGATGGGGCGAAAGAAAGGAGTTGAAGTGTCCTTAATGTTTTTAAATATAGTTACTTCTGTGTTGTTCAATTTCATTAATTTAATAACAGGGAGGTTTCCCTCCCTGGTTGCTATTAAAAGTCTGGTAAATCCAGATCTAAAGCGGTACCTGCACTACTCGTACCTTTGGATTGTGCTTGGGGTTCTGGGGCGGTGTCAGTTTTTACAAATGGCTTTTCAATTGTAACACTAATATACGGATCTCCACCTTGTGTAGTAGATTTCCATCCCGCTAATGCCCATACAACTCCATTAGGATCAGTACAAGATCCTTTAAGGTCGGGGTGGCTGTCTTTTTCTTTATAATTGTTTTTAAACAAACTACCTTTCCCTTCTTTATGCTTAAACACTTGCTTATCACTCATGAGGATAAATTTTTATATTACGCTCCAATAAGTCTATTAGTGCGAGGATAAGATTTGATTTTTCCTCACTAGAGTTGCAGGTCATTGGAACTTTAACCCACAATTCATCTTTTTTTTTCTTTCGTTTACAAATTGTATTCCACATAAAAGCTTTTATCTTCCATAATTGCTTCTGGAGTACAATATTGATTATAATTTTCTATTGCTTTTAAGAGGTTGTTTTCCCCGTGTTCTTTTGCCCGATCAGAATCGATAGTAAACTTGCCGAGGATACCTGTTTTTTTACACGCCACAAAAAATATCATAGGTTTACCAAATATTTTTTCATACAACCAGGCTTGAGACGAATAGTAGTAGGTGTAAAAATTATATTTAAATCTCTGTATGTCCCCGGTGGTTTTTAAATCTATTATGTTATCGTCTGTAATAATATCAGCTTTACCTTTCCACAGGGTATCATTTATTTTTATTATACCGGGATGCTCAAATAGATTATTTTCTTTATATATCACTTGTGCGAAATCCTCATTGCTCTGCATTAAGGTAGTTAGTTTTTTAGTAGAGTCTACCTCTTGGGTTGTTAAAACTTTTTTATTTTTATTCCACGCCTCTTCAAATTTTTTAGTTCTTCTAGATTTAACATCAATGACTTCGTACTCTTTTGCTTTTTCTGGCTCAAGCATCAGATAATGAAAGTACTTACCGATTTCAAAATTTTTTACTGAGTCAGGGGTTTCCAACTTCTCTACACGAAACATCTTAGGATCGTGAAGCAAGGTAGAGATATCCGATTGAGAGAGGTATAATTTTCCAAACTCCCCGTAATAATCTTCGTCCTTTTTTAATTTCTTAATTATCTCTTCTTCTTGCATAGGGAGAGTTTTTAAGTATATTTAAATTTGATTTCATTATCCAATCTGCATTATTTTCTAGTCTTTCAAGCAGATTGTGTATTTTTTGTAGTTGTTTTTTGTTTGTCATCGAGTTTTGTTTTGAGGTTGAGAAGATCTTTCTCTAATTGATTTATAGTCCTAGCATCCGGATTGTGTCTGCGCTTAACCGCCTGTACCACAAGCTTTATGTCGTAAGGATGGCTCTCCATATATTGTTTTAAAGTAAAATTATACTTCTCACTTCCTTTAATATAGGTATTACCTACCTTTTCTACCTTTGCTTTTGTTGTGCTACCCGCCAATGCGCCATTCCCATCAGTATCTTTGCTACTGACAATGCCGAGCATACTTTCTAACGAGTATCGTCTTAAGTAGGTTATACCGGATCCTAATACTTGATAAGGATTTTGGCTTCCTAATTTAATATCCTGAGGGATGGTCATAGTTCCGGTTAAAGTTTCTCCACTTTCTACATGAAACAAGGTGGTGGTTAGACCCTCTCCTTCACAAATTTGAGTAAATCCTAGTTTATGTTTTTTTAATAGTGGCTTAATGCCTTGAATTAAGTCAGGCAGAGGCAGATATTTATATCCGTAGCCGTCTGCGTTCTTGAGCATTACCGGTACCTCTTGTTGAAAGTCCGCTAATGCTTTGTAGATTTTAGTGTTTCCCATTTTTTTTTATTAGTTGTTGTTTGTGTTTTACTGCATCTAAATACCTTTGCAATACATTAACTCGCATTTGTTTGAGCGAATTAAAGTGCCTGGTATTGTTTCTTATACTTATTTCATGTTGTATTTTTTCAGTTATTTTATTTAAAGAGCCTTCTAGGTTGTCTGTTTTAATTTGATACACGCCATATTCAAATCCATGCTTTTCAAATGCTTTGTACTGATCTTCAGTAATTTCTTCATAAAAATCTCCTCTTTTTTTAGTATTCCATATAATATACTCCCCTTTGCATTTAGAAATCTTTATTCCTTTATATATATAAGAGTTGCACTCCTTGTCTGTTATTCCCACTACGCCGTAAAGTTTTTGTACATCTTTCCATAATTCTGCCCTAATCATTTACTAATTTATTTACTAATTCTTTCCAATCAGGATCACTGATGCGTAATTCTTCAATTTTATTTTTCCCTCTCGACACCTGACTATCGTCTAAATCTAGCCCATTCTCTTTACATCTTGCAAGAATAAAATTACCTCGCATATTTCTTCGAGCACATAAATAAAAAAGCAAATCTCTTGCCTCTACATTTTCTCTTTTGCGAGTTTTAGTGAATATTTCTTCCTTAGATATTTCCAGGGCATCCTCTACCATACCGACATATTTTTCAAATATTTTTCTTTTTATCATTAAATTAAATTTAGCCAACCAAAATACAATAAATTTACAACATTTCCAAATTTTGATAAGAGATAAATAACTATCATGATAATTATTCCTATTACGGAGATCCCACACCCCAGGGTATCTTGTTTATTTTTTTTCATCTAATTTTTCTATTAAATAACTTACTTCACTAAAGTTAAATCTCTTTCCACATTGTATGCAAACGCATTTATCATCTATATATTCGGTTTGAATTGCAATAACCGGAGGATTGTCTCCCCCTTTTTTAAGTCCGTACAAGTAAGAGGTATAACCAAACATAGCTATTATTACTACCAAGAACACTGCTTGTTCACGCTTAGTGTTGTCCATTTTTTAGTTTTCTAATGAGTTTATAAATTTTTTCTTTTCGTTCTTTACTGCTTTTGTCTGCTAATTGTTGCAGTTGTTGTATTGTTTCTTTGGAGTTTTTAGAGGGAATGTGGTCGGTGTAATCTACTAAAATCTCCTCATCTTTTTTAATATTTTTTATCGCCACCACAGAAACACCACCCTCATCAAATGTAAATTTAATATTAGCATTAAAAGAATGGTTGGTGTATCGTCCCAGGAAAGTTTTATAAGGAAAAACAGAAGCTAAGCCTAAAAAACTATCCTTCTTAATATTTACTTGAGCAAACATTCCCTCTCCGTGTATTTTAGATTTGGCTCGATATACAAATGGCGAATTGTCATTTATTACCTCGCCAAAATTCTTCATTCTATCCATTTCTTTTTGCGTCCACCCTAATTTATTAATTGCTTTTTTATAATCGTCCATTATCTTCCATTTAATCTTTATTTTCGTTAGCGTCTGTTATCAGATCATCTTCCAGGGCAACTGCTAAATAATCATGATAAAAATCTGTTATATCTTCATCGTTTAACAATACTTCTTCTACCTCTAGATCTGCACTCCCTGGATAATCAGAGGTTTGCTCTTCCCAATAGTAAGTATAACTAATTGTCATACAATACTTATCTCCACACACTACATACTCTCCTTTATATTCCATTAGTTAAAATTTACTTTATCGTTATCTTCATCTATAAAATTTACAAAGAGATAAATCATTATCACTGCAAATACTATCAATACCATTATAGCTTCTGTTTCTACTGACATTTTATATCGGTTTAGTTATTAATACTTTATCTAGAGTAGAGATAATAAAATCTAACTCTTCAATCTCATCACTCCCTAATCTATCACTCCAGGATTTCATATTTTTTATGCAATCGTAGGCAATATATATATTTGCTTTCTGTTCTGAGGTCATTTGAGGGGTTTTTAAGTTAATCTTTCTTTTTCTAAGGCATCTGCATACTCTATTGCTTGTTGATCTACCACATAGCTTTTTTTGTGTACATAGTCGCCATAATCATTCCACCAATCTACTTGCATCCTTAATTTGTCTGTTTTTTTCATTTTTTGATTTTAAAACGAGATTAAGAGAAAGTAACACGACATATAGTTACTAATTACATTGTTGGTTTCTCCTAACAACAACTCTGTATCTCTGAACTAAAACTAAATTAACAACATGAACACATCACATCATTACCCATATCTCTGACCTATAATCAGAAATTTTACTATCAATCTTTTTTAATTTTTTATAATCTGGTTTAGATTTTTCTAATTCGAGGTTGAGTTCTTTCTCTAAATTCTTAATTAGTTTCTTTAATTCGTCATTTCTTGTTTTCATAATTGAGTTTGTTTTATAAATGTAATATATTTGACTTTAATATGCAAATTATTTCAATTATTTTTTTATGAGAATGTGTAAGTATATTTGTGAGTTACATACTTTATATATAGTTCTGCTTTGTTTACTGCGTTTTTTAATTCAGGTAAATATTCCTCTACATCTGTGTCTATTCGGTTAAAGCCGTCATAATCATAAGTCATATAATCAGGCGTGTAGTCCCCTGAACTTCCTTTATCATAAAGCAAAGTGATAGCTTTTTTATATCTTTTTAATAATTTTAAATATTTTTCTTCCTTTTTACTCATTTTCTTCTATTTTTTTCAATAATTTGGTAGGAGATCCGTCAAATATTGTTACATCTCCCTTTTCATAAAAATTTTCTACCACTTTAATTTTTATTTTATTGTCTTTAAGATATATATAATAGGTATATTCTTCCCAACAATCTTTTGTGTCTGGGGGGTATAGATATATATTTCCTACATCTGTTTTTAAGTGTGCTATAAGTTGTGCTGATAAACACCCCATACCATTTGCTAGATTAGTGGTATCACTACCATAGCCATTTACAATTTTTTTATCTGCTAAAAAATTTGCTAGATCAGAGCCATGCCCACTCATATAGCCGTCATATTGTCGGTAAATGGTTGTTAGTGTATCTTTCTCTTCGATTATATGCGTTAAACTTCTTGTTCCCATAGTTATTTTGTTTTAATTATTAATATTCTGCCGTAAAATATAATTCGTCTTCTCCAGATTCATCAAAAAATTCTTTCATTTGGTTGCCTAGCCTATAATCTGCGTAATCCTCTAAGTCTTCTCTCTTTACATTATGTTCTTTCATTATCTCATCATTATAGCTATCAACTTTGTCAAACATTGCTTTAACCTTATCTACACCACCTCTTTTTTTGATTGCAGATAATTCTTTTATTATATCCTGGTATTGGTCTCGGTGTAAATGATACTCAACATAGTGGCTCTCTATTTCTACTGCCCCAAATTTTTCTCCGGCATCACTGCCTTGTACTGCGAACATAAATTTTCCTTCTATGTCGCCATTATAATATCTTCCCATTGTTATTTTATTAAGTTATTAATTAGTTTTGTTGCCTCTTCGCAACCCTCTACCATTTTATTATCTGCATAATCAAATAGTAGGTTGTTTTCTTCTTCTAGAGTTTTAACTCTTTTTTGTAATGATCTTACTTGAGTATATAAAAAATTTATAGTTTCTTCCATTGTTCTTGATTTTAATATATTACAGGTATTGTTCCTAATTCTTTAAATGTAGTTGAGATTGCCCCTCCGTCATTTCCCTCGTCATCAGCTATAGGAATTAGCCAATCCTTGTTATCTAAGCAGATTGCAATTGGCTTTTTATACCACATATTATTCTCCATTTCATCATCTCCAATATATTCTACTTTAGTTATTGTTCTGCCTATTAAATGTTTAGAAATTCTTTCCTCCCATTTTTTCTCTAATTGTTTTTTATTCATAATTATTTAATTTTAGTTATTATCTTTCCAATTCACTTTCTTCAGCATATTCAATCCAATCTTGATCTTCCCAATCTTCCCAATTTGGAAAATCAAAAATGAACATTCCATTGTTTAAATAGTATTCTTTTATTTCTTCTACTGATAAATCCATTGTTTATTCGCTTATCATTAATATAACCTCGCCTGATATTTCGTATCCACTTAGTCCTGTTGGAATTACCTGGATATCATAAACCCAGGCATTGTCTTCACACAAACAGACATTGCGTTGCTCTACTCTTATAGGCAAATCTTGAGGTATTTTTTTTAATTCCTTTATTAATTCCTTTACTTTCATAATTATTTAGTTTTATGTTTTGTTGTTATCTCTAATACCTTTATAATTTCTTCTTTCTCTTTTCCTCCACTATCTATTATTAGGTTTATTAGATATTCTAATTCATCAATTTGGTCATTACATTCATATAGATACCAATCTATATAGTTTTTTATTTGTGTTCCTAAATCTATTTTCATAGTTGTTTATTTTAATCGTGGAGTAAATCCACTGGTTTTGTGTTTAAATATTAATTTTCCCTCCCACTCTACAATATGGTATTCTTTACCCTCTGTCGTGTCGTGCGATCGTTTGGCGTTGGTGTCATATAACTTATGCAGTTTGTTGTATAAAAAATTTAACTCTTTTATATAGTTATCTTCGTTTTCCTGATTTGACAAGGCATAGCTTTCTATATCTAATATTTGACTCATTATCTCTTGTGCTTTCATAATTGATCTGCGTTTTGATTAAAGTTTTCTTTATACTCCATATCTCCGTCTGCATATCCACAGGCTTCTGCGTCTACAACTCTATGCACTCGTGATACATATTCTCCGTAAAGTCGCCACCATTCAAGTTCTTTCATAATTATTTTATTTTAAGGTTATAATTGTCTTTGTCAAATATTCTTCCTGAGTTATAAAGTTCATCTCTAACCCCCAGATAACATACTTGTCCTAAAGTTTGAGGGTTATCCAGGTGTGAAAAGTCGTAGAGGTGTAACTCTTTTAGCACCTCAATTTGATCTTCATAGTGTATTAAACCCCAATCCAATTCTTCGTGCAGAAATGTATCAATTTTATCGTTAAATTCATCTTCAGTCAAAATCTCATCTTCTAACTCAAAATTTAGTTTGTCAATAAAATCATCTTCAAATTTTGTTATATATCCTATTTCCATAATTTTAGTTTTTGTTTTAATTTGTAAATCATTTCCTCACAATGCATAGCATACATTGTGTCGTTACTTTTTAATGCTTGTCTCAAGCATTCTTGCCAGAATTTTATATCTTTCATAGGTTTATAAATTTTTTTGTATAAAGTCTATTATTTGGTCAAACTTTTCGCACCCACAGGCAGTTTGTTCCTCTCTACAAGGTGTTTCATCTCTCAAGTCTCTGAGTCTACTAATTATATAATCTTTATTTTTCATGTCTTTTATTTTATCTTCCCACCCTATATTTATAGAGTTTATTATTCTTATTGTTTTTTGTGTTCCAACATTGTTGAGAGGCACAACTACTAACAAATATTGCTAGTAGAATTAAGGCAATTAATTTTCTTGTTTTCATTTTATTTTATTTTAATTATACTTATTATATTTTCAATATCTGTAAATATTTTTATTTCATTTAAGATATCGTGAATATTATCTAATTTATATACTTTATCACTAAAGTATTTTATTTTTACTTTATACATCTGAAATAGGTTTCTTTGTCGTCAATAAAATATAGATCTCTGTTAATGTTATATATATATCCAGGAATATCTTTTCCATTTTTAACATCAATAAACCTGTATTTATATTGATAAAATATTTTTATATCGTTAATTGTAATATCTCTTATCATTTTAGTTAGTTTTAGTTATTAAATATATGTATAGATATTTTTAACAAGATGAACAATATTAATATAAATAGTGAGCCTTGAAATATCTCTGTTAAGTAGTGTTTTAGTTTTTTCATTGTTTTAGTTTTAGTGTTATTTATTTAGATCTTTTAGTTTATATTCTTTGCTTCTTATTTTTCTGCGTGTTTCTTCTATATTCTCGCCTAAAAATCGGTTTCTATATTTCCCTGTTGTAGTTGAATAATCCCAATAATAACGATCTAAAGTTATTTTGTTGTTATTACCCCAAAAAGCGATTATACTATCATAACTTTGAAAATATACTCCTTTTGGTGTTCTAATTTCAAATTGATTTGCAATTTTATTGCCCTTGTTACTTGTCAGATTACTGACTTTTATTTTTTGTATCATTGTTTTAGTTGTTTTATTAGAAATTAAGAGACAAATCTTTATATAAATTATCTTGTAATTTAGATAATTTTCTTTTTAGCTTCTTGATTTTCTTTTGTCTTTGTTTTATTGTTTGGTTTATTAATCTTTGTAATCTTAAATGTTTGTCATTCATTGTTTTAGTTTTAGTTAATATTGTGGCTACAGAAGTTGTTAGTGCATTCACCTTGTTCATCTGTGTAGCTCATACAATAGCAACATTTGTTAGACATAAATTCTTCTTTTTCGATTAGGTACGATGTTGATTGAGTATTTATCATTTTGTTTGGTTTTTAGTTTGTTTAATATTCTTTATTTTTAATCTTTTCAGCTTTTTCGACTACCTCAAAAATTAGCCCTCTTAATTCATCTAGGGCTTCGGTTTTATATATATACTCTGCGCCCTTTTCACTATCTCGGTAGCCCTCCCATTTATATTCTTGCTCGTTGGCTTGGTCTTCTCGGTTGTATATTTCCTCTTCCAGTTCGTTGTCAAATGTTTCCAGGAATTTTGTTAATTTATTTATTTTTGCCATTTGTTTTAGTTGTTTAGTTTTGATTAAGACGCCTATTACTAGGCGTTTCGCATATTAAATGCTCGTCAGTTAATCTATTCAAATAATTCCTTTAAAGTGCATTTCAATAACTCGTGCTCGTCCAACTGGCGCAAGGTTTCAAATATTACCTGTTGGCAGAGTTTAAATTCTGAAGGGCTTAATTTGATCTTATTGTTATAGTTATCAATTGTATGATCAATTGATACTAGGGCTAAGATCTCAGCGTTAGAGAACATTTTAATTGTTTTAGTTTCTGTTTTAGTTTCTGGCATAATATTATTATTTAGTTATTATTTAGTTATTTATCTTTCCTGGTACTCTTCAAAATCTAAGCCGATACACTCGCACAAAAATTCTTCTTCGAACCAGAACAGATCATTTATTTCTGTGTCTGTTGGTGGCTTTTCATGGTACAAATCTGCTAGAGAGAACTCAAGCTCTTTTAATTCGTTGTATGTAAATTCGTGCTGTGTTGCTCCACTCCAAAAATTGAAGTTTGTTAAGTCTGTTTCTGTTGTTATTATCATAATTTTATTATTTAGTTTTGGTTTTAGTTTTAGATCTAAAAGAGGTTTTTACACCCCTTTTATTTTTGTCAATTCTTATTTTTTTAATTCTTCTTTAATATTAAGTAAAGCTAATTGATAACCGAAGTTTTTAGCCATTTGCATTAATAAAAAATCATTACTGCCATTGTTGGCTTTTGTAAAGTCGTTTAAATATTCATTTGTCGGTGTCGCAACGATACCTCTTTCTAATAATTCTAACTGATTATTTATATATTCTTCCATTTGTTTTAGTTTTAATTAATAATTTGTTTTAGTGTTTGCCTATTATTTTATAGTTTTTTAATTCCTCTCTTTGTTCTTGTTTTGTTCCCTCGTCATTAATCTGGTCTAAAATAAATTCTTTGCAGTCGATTTTGTCATCAAATCCATTGATAACCCTGTTATTTAAAATATCCAATACATAATATTGATATTTGCGAGGGTGTGAATATCTTTTAAAAGTGTTTTCCATAATTTTAAATTTTTAATGATTAGGATTACAATATACAAATAAAAACAAATACAAAACAAATATTTTACAAGTTATTTACAAAGTTTTTAATCATTCTAAATAATATAGTGCGCTCCAGGGTCGTGTTCCAGTGTATCGCGCTCCAGGGTCGTGTTCAATGTGTTTTGTTTAGGCGTGTGTCTGGGGTTGGAGGGGTAACGCGAGGGAAGGGCTCACGAGCGCAAGTGCTGACGAGGGAAGGGCTAGGGCTAGGGGCTAGGGCTAGGGCTAGGGGGCAGGGGGTGGGGGTGTACCTGGGCAGAAAAAAGCTAAAAAGTTTCGACAAAAATTAATTTTTTTATTTGAATTTTAAAAAAAAATATCGTTTTAAAAATGGGCTCCCCCCATTGTTATATATATATAACCCGCTACTTCTGCACATCTAATATTTTTTCGTATCTTTACAGAAAATATATCGACATGAAATATAAAAGACCTAATCCTAAGCCTCCTGTAAAACTAAGAACTCCTAGTACGAGTAACTGGGTAGACGGCTTAGAGGTGAAAGACGGAAGGTTAATCAACAACCGACCAGATGGAATGACGGGTATTGCTAAAGCTGCTTCTATTAAAAGAGCAGTTGAAAATGATAGAAAAATAAACATGATCGCTGAGGGTATTCAGTTAGCTGAAGACAAGAAGAATTGGCGTGAATTAGAATATTAAAATACTTTCCCAAGTTAGTTGAGTTTTGGAAAAAGAGTGATGAATTAAAGTAGTCGCTCTTTTTTTATACGCGTAACTTTTGCGTAAGTATAGTGAATTCGTGTCGACTTTTTCAATTCGTGTCGACAGCGTGTCGACTTTTTAAAGCCTCGACACTCTTTAAGTGTTTGATTATCAATATCTTATAAAGATTAGTGTCGAAGTGTCGACTTCAACCTCAGTTTGTAGAAAAAAAAATATATAGGTAAGTACTAAAAAAATAAAAAAGCAAGTAAGGGGACGAAACTCGACACGGTGACACTTTTTTTATTTATAAAAATTAAGTATATTTGTATAACTTAAATTCAATTTATAATTATGGAACAGGGATATACCCCAAGAGATCTTTATTTCGACAAAGAAGCTCGCAACAAACTCATCAGCGGAATTTCAAAAATATCAAAAGCAGTTAAGAGTACATTAGGCCCTAGAGGACAGACAGTTCTTCTAGAATCCCGTACACATACCCACGGAATTACCGTGACCAAAGACGGGGTTACCGTTGCCAAGGCTATCGATTTAATAGATCCGGTAGAGAATCTTGCCGTTAAGATGATGAAGGAAGCGGCCGATAGAACATCCACTAGCGCAGGAGACGGTACCACTACGGCAATTGTTTTAGCTGAAGCTTTAGTTTTAGCCGGAGGAAAACATATAGATAAAACCGTAAATCCCACCAGTGTTATTAAACAAATCAACAATCACACTTCTCACATAATCAAAGACTTAGAAAAAAGTGCTAGAAAAGTAACTAAGAAAAGACTGCTTGATGTGGCCACTATTTCCTCCAATAATGACAAGGAGATAGGTAAGATTATTTGTGATACCTACACCAAGGTAGGTCATGACGGGCTTGTGACGGTGGAGAATTCACAGAACCATAATACATATTCTGAGGTGACCCAAGGAATAAAAATTGAGAAAGGATATACTTCTAATTTATTTGTTAATAATCAAAAGAAAGATGAATGTGTTTTAGAAAATGTTAAGATTCTTGTGGTGGATCAAGAGATTAATAATATTTTAAGTATTGAGAAAATATTAAAGCCTATTATCAATAACGGCGACAAGCTATTGATAATCGGAAGTTGCCATAATAATGTCGTAAATACCCTAGCTGCTAATGTCGTTCGCAACGGTTTGAAGTTTTGTAATATTACACCACCTCAATTCGGTTATAAACAACACGAGCTGATGAGCGACATAGCACTTGCGGTAGGGGCTAAATATTTTTCGGAAAAGACCGGAGATGATTTGAGCCTTGTGAGTATGGCAGACTTAGGCCACGCAACAAAAGTAATTGCCGGTAGAGATAGTACGGTTATTATAAGAGATGATAAAGAAGTTCCGGAAATACCTAAACGGGTTGAAGAACTTTGGGAACAGCTCAATAATGCAAAAAATAAAAGTGAGAAAGAATTTATTATGCAACGTATCGCTAGTCTTAGCGGAGGAATAGGAGTGATATATGTAGGGGCTAATTCGGATATTGAACAAAAAGAAAAATTCGACCGCGTTGATGACGCGGTATGTGCAGTGCGTTCCGCACTAGAAGAAGGAATTATTCCAGGAGGAGGAGTGCCTCTTTTAGCGGTAGCCAGAAAATTAGAATGGAAAATCGGTAAGAAAAAAGAAGAACAGGTAGCTCTTAGTATTCTTAAAGATGCATTGGTTGTGCCATGCTATCAAATTATAATGAATGCCGGTGAGGATCCACAAAAAATTAAACAACATATAGAGTCGGCCTCACACGGCTATGATGTAAAGAATGGAAAATTTGGAGATATGTACACAATGGGTATTATAGATCCCCTTAAGGTTACCAAGAATGCACTGCTCAATGCAGTGTCAGTAGCCACTACCATACTTAGTACAAACGCAATAGTAACATTAGCCAGAACATATGAAACCGGTAAATAAATATATAGTAATAAGAGAAATTAAAGAAGAGTATAAAACCGATTCCGGTATCTTATTGTCTTCACAAGATGTAGATACCTATAGATATAAAAAGGGATTGGTGTTAAAAGCCGGAAACAATGTAGAGGTAATAGGAGAAAATGATAGTATTTATTATGATAAAGCGGCGGGTCATCAGATTTTACTACACGACGAGGCTTTAACTATTATTCAAGAACGAGACGTTGTTGTTGTTTTATAGCCTCATTTAATTTTTTTATAGCATTTCTATATACCTTATCACTATAGGATACATTTTTATTAAATAAAGGATTACGTTCAGATATTTCCTGACCATTTAATTTCTTATATATAGTATCAATAATTCTTTTAGATTTATAGGTCAGTTCATATAAAGCTGTTTCACTCCCCCTTCTTTTTCTCCATACATGGATCCAGCCGTCTCTTAACAAGCGGTCAAACCTATTAACATCCCAGGACATTATTTCTTCATACTCCTTAAAATCTGTTTTCTTAAATAAATGTTCACTATATAAGAATAATAGCATTTCAAGATCTGGAGTAGTAAGTCCATATTTGGCTTTTACCCAGTAGCGGATAATTCTCCAATATTTTAAATAGTCATGCGAGGGTTCGACGCGATCGTAGTTGTTACGAATTTTAGTATTAAATGTATTCAATTTCGAGTTGTTCTTTAAATTTTTTAAGGATAAAACATTTTTCATAATCCTCTTTCCCTTCAAAATAGGAAATCATATGATCCAAGTCTTCTTCTTCTACCATCTCACCAGTGGGATCAAAAGGAAGTATTACTTCATCTAAGTAATATATTATTTCTTCTAAGACCTGATTTCCTGCTAGTAACTCATAGGCTACGTACATTCCATCTTCATAAGATTCTAAAAAATTATCCATAAAATAATTGTTATCTTTGTAAAGATAATTAATATTTTTAAAATTTTAAAACATGAAAAAACAAGGATACAATGCTAGACTAGATGAATCACTAGGATCGAAGCATAGAGGTCGCCACAGTCAAAGTCTTAAAGACAGAAGACATGAGAGTGAAGCAATGGAAAAAAAATTACATGGTCATAAGTATGGATCGGTGTCTACAATGAGCTATAGACACAAACACCCAGATCATGTTCATAATGTAGGCAGACATTTGTCTTCAGTAATTAAAAAGTAATGGCAGATTGGATACAAAAAGCATTTGCGCGTGCCAAGAGAAAAGGCACCACAGGTAGATGCTCCGGAAAAAAATACGGTAGCAAGTCATGTCCTCCGGGCTCAAAGGCATATAATATGGCTAAGACCTTAAAAAAAATGCGTAAAAGAAAAAAATAATGAAATCAAAAGGATTGGGTGACACTGTTGAGAAAATGGCAAAAGCTGTTGGCGCCGACAGAGTAGCTAGGGCTTTTGGGAAAAAAACAGGAAAAGACTGTGGTTGTAATAAAAGACGCGACAACCTTAACAGAATTTTTCCTTATGATAGATAAATATATATTAACTTTGTCAAAAATTTAATCATGGCATATCAAAAATTACAAGCATATAGAGCAGCAGATGTTACTCCAAGTGATACAGTCGATATTCCTTCAGTCTCCACAGCGGGTGGAGCAGGGAATAACGGATGTGTATTATACTGTGGAGTCGCAGGCAATATTAGAGTATTAACCGTTGGTAACGACGATGTTACTTTGGTTGGTGTAAACACAGGGGCATTTATTCCCCTACAAGTAAAAAGAGTTTTCGCCACAGGAACAACATCTACCAACATTTTAGCACTTTGGTAAGATGCCTATTCAAATTTGCATAGGAAACTACATTGGATATAACGTACCTCCCGGGTTCCCTCCCGCTGGTAGTGACGAGATAGTATCTCAACTTATGGTTCAAATGGTAGACGAAACATCAAGTGACGATTTGATTACAGAATCGTAAGGTACTCTTGAGTTGTAGATAATATTAAAAAAAAAGATGGCAATAAAATTTTCGCAATTCGTACTCAAAACCCTACCAAGTGAATTAGACTTTATTGTAGGATATAAAGGAACTGAGAATCTTCAGATAACTCCTGATAACTTTCTTGCGCCTTATTTAGGAGCTTACTTACCACTTGCCGGTGGTACTATGACTGGTACGACTAACCACGGTGATAATGTTTATTCACAATGGGGTACAGGTACAGATTTTTGGATGGTGCACGATGGCGCAAATACTTATTTTCAAAATGAAACAGGGGATTTAGTAATAACAAACAATGCCAATAATAAAGATATTCAATTCAAATCTGATGATGGGGCTGGAGGTGCAACCTTATATTATTATCTTGATGGTAGTGTAGAAAGAAATAGATTCCCTAAAAACGTATATCTTGAAGATAATGTAAAACTATTATTTGGAGACGCCACTACACCAGATCTAGAAATATATCATGATGGTAGTAATAGTTATATACAAGATACAGGTACAGGAAATTTACTTATAACAAGTGATGGTGCAAGTGTGCAAATAAATAAAGGCCTTACTGAAAATATGGCTGAATTTATTGTAGATGGTGCGGTAAACCTTTATTACGATTCAGCTAGGAAATTTGAGACAGTTG